>Ga0209633_10002294_pt1 | contig 18629 bp, 15 predicted proteins | sample Cruoilmetagenom1_FD_187290 | JGI IMG/M metagenome (GOLD analysis project Ga0209633, IMG submission 187290) | Oil polluted marine microbial communities from Coal Oil Point, Santa Barbara, California, USA - Sample 1 (SPAdes) (version 2) | ecosystem: Environmental > Aquatic > Marine > Oil seeps ... | reverse complement strand
AATAGTTTCGAGGGGATCCCTGGTGAAATGCTCTCTAAACCACCTCAAGGATAAACCCTGCTTCCAAGCCTCAAAAGTAATAGGCTCAAGCCAGGGCAGGGAACTTTTTACCTCTTCAAAGGTATAATTTTCCCAATCGCCATGGCTACTCTTTACAAACTCTGTGAAATCTCTCTGTTCCTCTAGCCCTTCTTTTATCTGCTCCTCCGTTAGACCTTTTTCTTTGCCGGCAAGCTCAAGTTGTTTTAAGATTATCCAGTCTAGCGAATGAGCTGGCCCAGCTACAGTAATTAAACCTTTTACCCCACCCTCCGTAGCCAGGATCGGAGCGATATAGCCCCCTTCACTATGGCCTAAGATGAACATATTTTTAGGGTCTATTTCCTCCCTTCCCTTCAAAAATACCACAGCCGATCTGGCATCATTCACCAAATCCATAAAGCTTGCTTTATTAAATTCACCTTCACTCTCCCCCACACCTCTCTTATCATAACGGAGGCTGGCAATACCCCCCTGAGCTAACCTATAGGCTAGAACCTTAAAGAAATCCATTTTTACCCCCGGTACGTTCTCATCTCTATCTACTGGGCCAGAGCCAGCAATTAAAACTACGCCGGTAACTGGCCCAATAGCATTTTCAGGAAGCGCTAGCGTGCCCACTAGGTTCAAGCCATCACTATTGAAGCTGACCTCGATTTCCTTTACACCCCTCGGAGGCCCAATGGCTTCCTCCTCGGCTGCTTTTACAATCTCAAACCCTTCAGGCAAAATATCGCCTCTGTAACTAAAAAATGATTGGGCAGGGGTGCTAACTCCTATGACCTTGCCATCCCAGCTATACATCTCCACATTGAGATCCCCCAAGAGTACCAAGTATCTCTCAGCCTCAAATTTCTTGCCTTCGCTTTTGAGGGCGACTTTTCCTGTTTTTTCAACCTTTAGGGGAAGAGAGAGCAATGCTTGGGGGATAAGAGCAGTAAAACTACCTACCCCTTCTCCTCTAACCAATCTATAAAGGATCAGGTATTGGCTAATTATGTCATTATCCAAGATTACCAAGTCTTGCTCAGAAACTACCATCTTTTCATATGCTTGCCCTCTGGCCTCGACAAAAAGCCTTGCCTCGCCATCCAGGATGTTTGCCCCCACCTTTTGTTTTTCCGTGGGGGTATCGATATCGAGGGAATATGAAATTGGCTGAAGTTGGGGCGATAACAAGCACCTCATTTCGATACTCATACCCAGTACACTGAGGGTTATATCTGAGCTGAGTTTGAACCTCCCATCCAACAATTGGCTTAAAGCAAACGACTCCTCTCCTACTCTCTCACCTTTTTGTTGGAGAACAAACCTTCCACTCTCAACTTGTTGATATTCTCCCCCCTCTTGTGAAAAAACTTGAGGAGGAGTGAAAGCAAAAAGGGCCAAAGTCAATGCCAAAGCTAAAGCAATTATCTTCCTCACCTTGTCACCTCCTTGTGTTCACCCTAATTCGATGCTGGTCTTTTGATTTCCTTTAGCTATTTTTCTTCGCTCCATCAACTAAGGGACTTTTACCCCCTAACAATATTAGCATATTCTTTGTTAGGATCGTACCAGACAATTTTGCTGAATTCCAGCCGACAGCCGAATAGGGCTGCGTGTTTGCCAAGTGCTGAAGGCATTTTGGTGGGCAGGGCGAACTACAAACACTGTGAGAATCGTCAAAAAACCTGAAATAGCACCTTCTGGGCGAATAGTGCGCTACTTCTTCTCCAGCGCGTCCAACGCCTGCTGGAACCCCTGATTGGCAACTTGCACATACATCTCTAGTGGCATCAGTTCACGGCTGACTGTCGCCTGTGTTTCGGCTGACATCTCACCCTCCGTCACCAGTTGGCGGCCAGCTTCCTTCGCCGCCTCCAAGATATCGTTCACCGGCGCTCCCATCTCCATCATAGGCCTCAATGCCTCTCCGTGTGGCCGCAGCAGTGCCCCTCGGAATTCCTTGGCTCCGTTCCTGCAAAAGGCTTTCATGTGGGCAAGCAGTGGGTCGAAGTTGTCCATCTCCCAGAAGCCACAGTTGGAGACCAGCACCACTTTGCCATACTTGTGGCCCTGGCGCACTACGTGGCGACAGTGACCATCTCGTAGCTCAAAAAACGGCTGCAGCAGCGGGATCATCCGGTCGATCAGGTTCTTCATTGGGCCGGAGACCCCATCCACATAGACCGGGGTGGCGAACACCCAGATATCAGCCTCGTGTAGCTTCGGATAGAGCATGTTCATGTCGTCGTCTTGGAAGCACTTGCCCGGTGTCTTAAGCCAGCAGTTGAAGCATCCCTGGCAAGGGTTAATCTTGAGCTTCTTGGTGTAGAGGAGTTCGACCTCCGCACCCGGCCCTCTCATCCCCTCAAGGAAGGGGGTCAAGATCAGGGCTGTGCTACCCTTGTCCATCTTGGGACTGCAGTTAAATGCCAACACCTTCATATTTCCTTTCCTCCCTCTACTTCTTCCTTGCCGCAAAACGAACCTCAGTGAGCATTTCCTGTGGCGGTGTTTTGGGATCTGACAAATACACTTCTTCAGCCGGGCCTGCAATCTCATAGCCATTTGCCTCTATCCACGAGACGAAATGTGCGTAAACCTCGCCGGCTTTTTCCCACGGGCCCTTATGAATTGTCGCTGCCACTTCTCTTGGCTCAGTCTTTTTAACTCCTATTCCTTCAGCACCGGGTTCAGCGATCGGCACCTCTCCGCCGAGGGGACAATACAGCTCCCAGAGCAATTCCTCAGCAGCTACCTGTTCAGGGTTATTGAAGTAAAATCCTCCGGGAGGCCCAGCCGGTGTGTAGCCCTTCTTGCCAATCCAGGCAAAAAGTTCTTCGAACACACTACCTATCTGGTCATAGGGCCCTTTGCAGCTGGCGTAAGCCACAGTTTGGGCCTCAATCCCTTTTATAGTCACCTCGATATGTGATGTCATTTTGCCCCCTTTCTTTGAATATTCCTCTTATTTTAACTCCCAAAGCACCTGGGAAGCTACCTCGATATTCCAAAGGATTTTGTCATAAGCAAAAGGGCAATTTCAGCTGACTTCAGGCTGTGTGAAAACTCCCACCTTGGAAATTTGTCCTCCACCCTGGGGATAAAAGGCAAGGATATTTGGTACAAGGTCCCCACTTCCAGTCTGAAATCGAGCTATTGCTAGAGGCATCTTGCCACCGCTGCGATTTGCAGCACTCTTAACACAGTCTGACGTTCCCAGCATATACGACGTTGCGAGCGTAGGAGGCGATGTCCCGAAGGGCAACGGCGTAGCGCCGCAGCGTATATGCTGTGTTAGAGGAGTTCGCGCCGAATCTATGTAGACGTAAGGTAAGTTTGCACTGGAGCTTGTATCTCAAGCACGATTTCTCTAAGAGCTCGTATGTCCTCGTATTCCTTGAGTTCGTCAACCTCAAGCCAAATTTCGGGCTCTTCCAACAGCTTGTCAAGCTCTTCGAAAATAATCGAAAACTTATATTGTTTCTCTGGCATGATGACCTCCTAAACGATCCTTTTCTTTGACTGGGACTCTATCTGCCCCTTCAGTGTACTCAAGTCAATACGACCGTTACATGCCGGACAAATAAACACATTGTCTTTTGGAAATGGCACGGCACCTTTCTGTATTGGAACACCTTCCTTTAAGTTTGCTTGAATCTTAGTCTTTGTCTTACAGTTAGGACACTCAAATTCAATTGATGCCATATTAGGCATTTGCTGTAGTGCTGGACCGACCTGTGGGGTTACAAATCGGTAAATTTGTGACTTCGGGGTTTCATATATCTTGAATATGTTCGTCGTATCAAAAGACATCTTCAAAAGTGTATAGTATCGACGTATTGCATCACAGAGTTTAGCATCGTCAGTAAAATCGGTTACTTTTAGTCTCATCTCATCACGCAGATCATTGATAGTAATCGATCGCCCGTGTGCGAGCCATCGCCCATGATCGCAAAGAGTCTCCGCAATTTCCTGAGCTCGTTTCTTCTTTTCATGATCTGTCACTAGCTCACCGGTGCCTGAATGCGTCTCCCAGAATTTGAATTTGTATTTAGAAAGCCACTCAGTGACGAGTGTTTTGGCAAAGCTGAGCGCGTTCTCACAAGTTTGTATTTCGCCGGGTGATATATTTTGAAGAATTGGCACATAGGCAAGGTTCAGCCGATTTTGTCTTTCAACATCCTGTTTTATCTTTTCTAGCCCCTCTAAAAATGCATGTGCAGAAAAGCGCTTCCCACCTTGAACTACTTGTGCATCAATGGGCCCGAGTGCCGAGGCTGGCTCCATGAGGATTTCATCGCCAGCCATAACCATAATTGTACCCGCACTTTTAGCGTGACCTGGCACTATCATGGCAACCTCGGAGAACTTGTTTCGTATCTGCTCGACTATGTCTTCCACGATCTCAGCAGAACCACCTGGCGTTTCAAGAATGACATCTATTTTATCTCCTTTAAGATTGCCAAGCTGATCCAAAATAGGAACGCGATCATCGTAATCTATGGCTATAGGGGCTTGTTTTGTCATAGCACTAGCGAATGTGAGAATAGCTCTACCGCCTCGCAGTTTTGAGATTCGTGAGAGTTGCTTCTTTCGCTCCTTCACAAGAGTAGGCCAGTCAAACGATTTGTCCAAATACTCAGAATAAATTCCCATACCTAACCCCGATCCGTTAGTCTTTCAGAGACAAATGGCGCGATTTCCTCTAACTCCCTATACACCAACTTTTGGTAATCTCTCCTCCGCTCGCACCCCCCCCTTTACTTCGAAAATAGATCCCCCATGTGTCATTGCGACCCTGAGCGAAGCGAAGGGGAAGCAATCTCACTCTTATTACCCCGAGCTTGCTTCGGGGCCTTGCCCCTCGCAACGACAACCTATTTTCATGATTCGCTGGTGGGCAACCGCCCATGACGGTTTGTTTCCATATCATCCCAAGCACTTTTTACTCTTGTGGCAAACTGTGGCTCGTTAGTTTATTGATTCAGCCATTAGCTCAATCGGTGCTTTTTTGCCCGTCCATAGCTCAAATGAGGCTGCCCCTTGATAAATAAGCATGCGAAGCCCACCAAGCGTTCTTGCCCCCGCCTTTTTGGCCTCCCTCAACAGTGGTGTTTCCCTGGGATTATATACCAAATCGTAGACTAGAACTTCCTTGGGGATCGACTCACTCTGTAGAGGGGAACGGTCCTCAGCGACGCTATACTTCATCCCCAATAGAGTGCAATTGACTACCAGATCACACATGTCTAACAGTTGTCTTAATCCGTCTTCCCCCCAGGGCAGGGCGGCCAATTCTATATTTGCCCCCGTGCCCTTTTTCAAACCAGCCACCAATCCTTCCGCCCGCTGCGGGGTGCGATTAATGATAGTGAGCGACTTTACCCCGGCCTTTATCAGGGCGAAGCTTGCTGCTTTGGCCGCTCCCCCAGCGCCGAAGAGGATCGCTCGCTTACCTTTGGGGTCAAAGCCGCCATCTTGGCAAAGCGCCGTCAAAAAGCCCACAGCATCGGTATTATAGCCCCAAAGTTTCCCATCTCGATTTACAATAGTATTCACCGCACCAATCTGGGAGGCAAGCTCATCCAATTCATCAACTTGTGGCACTACCGCTTCCTTATAAGGTATAGTCACATTGGCCCCCAGAATCGAGGGGTGGCGAAGATGACTTACTCTCGCCTCCAGTTGGCTTGGTTGCACCTCCCAAGCCTCATAGCTGACATCGAGGTGGTAATAATCAAAAGCTGCCTGCTGGAACAAGGGTGAGATGGAATGCCCTAACGGGTAACCTATAAGACCGACGAACTTAGTCATCGAAGGAGTCTCTTACCTCAGAGGATTGCCCACTATCCAGATAGCTTTGCAGGATGAATGCTGCTGCTATGGCATCATCTCTTCTGGCCTTTTTTGTCCTGGCATCTGCCATCATCCTCCTGGCCGCCACCGTGGAGAAGCGCTCATCCCACTCTTGCACCGGGATCTGGGTCCGCTCTTGAAGCTGGGAGACAAAATCCTTAACTTGCTGGGCTTGCTGCCCCAATCTGCCCTCCAGGGAGTATGGCATACCAACCACAATACACTTCACTTCGTGTTGGCAAACCAGGTTGAGGATAGCTTCCCAGCCAGCCTTTGCCCGGTCGACGACTATCAACGGCCTGGCCAAAATCCCCCCAGGGTCCGAAATCGCCACCCCGATCCACCTCTCTCCTACATCGAGCCCTAAAATTCGACCCGATTTAACTCTTTGTTGACTTGGCATTGCGACTAAAAGTGGGGCAAAGATGATAGACTTGAGCTAGCACCTCATCAAGTTTGGCCTTGTCACGGCCTGAGCCCTGCCCTAACTCTGGCCTGCCGCCGCCACCACCCCCAGTTGCTTTAGCTACTTGACGAGCAATTTCAGCGGCGTGAAATCCCCTAGCCACCAGATCAGGGGTAACCATAGCCACAAAATGAGGCTTGTCGCTCAGGATTGAGCCTAAAACAATTACACCACTCCCCAGGCGTTCCTTCAGTTGGTCACCAATCTCTCGCATAGTCTCAACGCTGGTGGCAAGCGTCCTCGCTGAGAGAATATTTACCCCATCGATCACTCTTGCTTCGGAAAGCAGTGATTCTGCTTCTTTGCTGGCAAGTTTCCGCTCTAGGACGAGGACTTGCTTATGCTCCTTGTCTAATTCAACCACGAGGGCTTCCACTCTACCTGGCACCTCTTGAGGTGAGGCTTCCAGCTTCTGGGCGACTCTATCCAAGACAGCAAGATGCTGCTCCAGGAGAGCTTCGGCACCTCTGCCGGTTGTTGCCTCAATGCGACGCTCGCCAGCACCGATGCTTCCCTCGCTGATAATGTGGAATAGACCTATCTCTCCAGTTGAGCTTAAGTGAGTGCCACCACATAGCTCAATGCTGAAGGGAGGGTCGCCGATCTCTACCACCCGAACTACCTCCCCGTACTTCTCCCCGAAGATAGCCAAGGCACCCTTAGCCACCGCCTCAGTGTAGGTAGTGGTGGTAGTTGTTGTTACTGCCAAGTTCTGCCGTACCTTCTCATTCACCAGATGCTGTATGTGGATCAATTGCGATTTTGGGATTGGGCCAAGGTGGGTGAAATCAAAACGGAGTCTTTCAGGGGTGACCAGTGAGCCAGCTTGATATACATGTTCCCCTAATACCTTCCGCAAGGCAGCCTGAAGCAGATGGGTGGCGGTATGATTGCGGGCAATATCCAGGCGTTGCTCATTATCTACCTGGGCTGTTACTTCTTCACCAAAATGAATCTTTCCCTCGCTGACTTCACCCTGATGCACAATAAAGGAAGGGGAAGCCCAGACTGCCTCAGCAACCACAATTACACCGTGCTTGCCTCGGATCTTGCCTCTATCTGCTACCTGACCGCCTTTTTCAGCATAAAAAGGAGTCCTATCTAAGAGCACTTCGACCTGCTGCCCCGCCAAAGCTTCTTCCTGAAGGTATCCTTCCACCACTAGAGCTACTATCTTACCCTGGCAGCTTGTCTGTTCATAGCCAACGAAATCTGTTGGTAACACAGCCAAAGAGGCAAAAGTGTGTGTTGTCCACCTTTCCTTAGAGCCGAACCTTTGGGCTGCCCTGGCTCGCTCTCTTTGCTGCTCCATCTGTTGTTCAAACCCCTCTAAATCCACCGCCAAGCCCTCTTCTGAAGCCACTTCAATGGCCAGCTCCTTGGGGAAACCATAGGTATCGTAGAGTAGGAAAACTTCTTCCCCCGAGATCTTGCCGCCCTTTACTTTTGCCTGTTCCATCATCCTACCTAGCCAATTGAGGCCGGCATTGAGCGTCTGCCCAAACCTTTCTTCCTCCAGGTTGATCACTTTAAGAATAAAATCCCGACTGGCTATTAACTCTGGATAGACATGCCCCATGGTGGCGATAACCGATTCTGCCACCTGAACCAAAAAAGGCTGCTCCAACTCGAGCCTGCGGCCGAAAAGGAGGGCGCGGCGTAATACTCGTCGCAATATATAGCCGCGGCCCTCATTGCTGGGAATCACCCTATCAGCTATAAGGAAGGTGATACCTCGGCTATGCTCGGCTATTATCCTTATGGCGCGATCGGCCACCTCATCCTGTCCATAGGTAAGCCCAGCAAGTTGCGAAACTTGCCCTATGATAGGGGTGAACAAATCGGTGTCAAAGACCGAGAGCTTGCCTTGCATTACCGCCACAGTGCGCTCCAATCCCATACCGGTATCAATATTAGGCCTTGGCAACCGAATACGCTTCCCTTCCTTATCCTGATTGTATTGAGTGAAAACCAAGTTCCATATCTCCAAAAAGCGGGGACAATTACAATCGGGGCCACAATCATACTTTCCGCAGCCAAATTCCTCACCAAAATCGTAGTGAATTTCGCTACATGGCCCGCAGGGTCCCCAGTCGCCCGCCGGTCCCCAAAAGTTCTCCTGACTCGGTTTAATCCTCTCCGCAGGAAGCCCCATCTCTTGCCACCGCTTGTGTGATTCATCATCTTCAGGGAAGATAGTCACCCACAAGCGCTGGGGGGGTAAACAAATCCTACAAGTTAGAAACTCCCATGCCCACTCAATAGCCTCTGCTTTGAAATAATCACCAACGCTAAAGTTGCCCAGCATTTCAAAGAAGGTTAAGTGTTTTGCACCCCCCACCGAGTCGATATCAGTAGTCCGGAAACATTTCTGACATGAGGCCAAGCGGGGGTTAGGAGGGGTAGCTTCACCGAGAAAATAGGGCTTAAATTGCACCATGCCAGCAGTAGTCAACAGCAAGGAGGGGTCACCATAGGGTATAAGTGGGGAGCTAGAGATGACCTTGTGTCCTTTCCCCTCAAAAAAGCGCAAAAAAAGCTCTCTCACCTCATCACCAGTCGCTTGAGTTCTCTTTATAGAGGAATTGTCACTGGACAAGGAGCAACCTCGTGAAAGTTCCAAGTTTACTCAATCCTTATGGGCTTAAACAGGTCTCTAGCCACAATAAGCTTTTGAATATTGGGAGTACCCTGAGCAAAGACCCATACCCTTCCGTCCCGGAACATGCGTTCTATGGGATAGCGCTTGGTACAGCCGAAGCCACCATGGACTTCCACTGCCAAATTGGTGGCCTTGAGTAGAACTTGGGAGGCAAATACTTTAGCGGCGGCTGTCTCTGCGGTATGGCGTACTCCTTTATCAGCCAGCCAAGCCGCTTTATACATCAGCAGCCGAGCCGCCTCAATCTCCACAGCCACCTCTGCCAGGGGGAAGCAAACCCCCTGGTATTGAGCGATAGGCCGACCGAAAACTACCCTCTCCCTGGCGTAATTTATCCCTTCCTCCATAGCTGCCCTGGCCAGCCCAATAAATCCCCCACAAAGGGTAGTTCTGGTCTCATCGAGGGTGGCCAAAGCATACTTGAGCCCCTTCCCCTCCTCTCCCAATAGACTCTCCTTAGGGAGGGTACAATTCTGGAGTAGTACCTCCTCATCCTGATGTCCCCTTGCCCCCATACAGGGTACTCTGTCAATTATCAAAAATCCCTGATTTGGCTGCTCCACCAGGAAAGCACTGATACCCCTTGCCCCCTTAGTCGGGCCTGTTTTAGCATAGACTACAACCCACATAGCTATGCTAGCGAAGCTAGTATAGCGCTTTCTGCCATTCAGTACATATTTGCCATTTACATATTCTGCCCGAGTTGATATAGCGGCGGCATCAGAGCCCACTCCTGGCTCGGTTAAGGCAAAAGCCCCCATCCCTTCACCACGAACTATGGGGGGCAGGCACTTTCTCTTCTGCTCTTCATTACCCCCTTTGAGTATCGCTGTTGGCCCCACACCAGGCATCTCCATCAGCACACCAGCCAGGGCTAATTTGCCGGCGGCGGTTACCTCCTCACAAATGAGGCAGATATCGAATATTTTTCGTGGCCAGCCCTCATATTCTTCAGGGATAAACATCCCAGTATATCTATAGGGAGGTTGAGCCATCTTATGCCATAAATCCCAAGGGAAGACATCCTGTTCATCGATCTCTGCCGCCCTGGGGGCAACCTCGCGCTCACCAAACTCCCTGGCCTGGCGGCGGGTCCCCTCCTGCTCTGGGGTTAATTCAAAAAAAGACGGGGCCAGTTCAAACATGTTTGCCCACTAAGATTACGCTCTGGCGGCTAGCTCCTCCACTAGTCCTGGTGGCGGCTCTAACCTTTTGTACAGATCCCGCATCACAATCAACTTCTGGATATTAGGAGCCCCTTGGGCAAAAACCCAAATCCTTCCATCCCGAAGCATGCGCTCCACAGGGAATCGCTTGGTGCCCCCGAAGCCACCATGCACCTCTACGGCTACATTTGTGGCCTTAATGAGCAATTGCGAAGCAAAAGCTTTGGCCGCTGCTGTCTCGGCAGTATGGCGTATACCTTGATCACCCAACCACGCAGCCTTATAGGCGAGTAACCTCGCTGCCTCAATCTCAATAGCAACCTCGGTTAAGGGAAAGCTAATCGCTTGAAACTCAGCTATCGGCTGTCCGAAGGCCTTCCTTGCCTTAGAAAACCTCACCCCTTCCTCAAGGGCCGCCCTCGCCAGCCCAATAAAGCCCGAAGTTAGGGTCGTTCTGCTTTCATCGAGAGCCCCTAAGGCGTATCTCATCCCCCTCCCCTCCTCTCCAATCAGGTTCTCTTTGGGAATGCGACAATCCTCAATCAATACCTCCTCGTCCTGATGCCCTCTCATTCCGATACACGGTATCCTCTCTATTACTGTAAACCCTGGGGTTCCTCCAGGCACTACAAAGGCGCTAATGCCTCTTGCCCCCTTCTCGGGGTCTGTCTTAGCGAAAACCACATGGTAGTCGGCTACATGAGCAAAGCTAGCATAACGCTTCCTGCCGTTCAGTACCCAGGTGTTGTCTACTAGCTTAGCCCTGGTCTCCAAACCAGCGACATCGGAGCCGATGCCGGGCTCAGTTAAGCAAAAGCTAATACGCTCCTCCCCACGAGCGATAAGAGGCAAGTACTTTTTCTTCTGCTCCTCACTCCCCCCTTTTATAAATGGCCCTGGCGAAAGTAATGCCCCCTCTATCGACGCAGCACATATAGCACTTTGCCCTATAGCAGCTATCTCCTCCATGATGATGCAAATATCAATTAAACTTCGCGGATGGCCACCATACTCCTCGGGAATATGCATTCCCAAATATCTGTATGGTGGTTGTGCCATCTTTTGCCCTACAGACAAAAGTAGCTGTGAGTCATCCTTTTCATCAATCTCTGCTGCTAGAGGAGCAATCTCCCTTCGAGCAAATTCGGCCGCCTGCCTTCGTAATTCCTCCTGCTCTGGTGTTAAATCAAATGAAAAGCCCATGTCTACCTCCTTTAATTTGTGATTCGACCCCCCTCATGCCAGAAGGGGAAAACTTTGTTTTAGGCCAGACAAGACAACCGGCCCAGTCTTTCCCTCAGTCTATCAAACTTATCTTGTAAATCCAAGAGCTTTTCCTGCTCTCTTTTCACTATAGAAGGGGGCGCTTTGGAAAGGAACGCCTCATCATCTAGCCTGCTTTTGGCGCTGGCCATTGCCGCCTGGCAAGCTTCTATCTCCTTGGTCAAGCGTTTCCTCTCCGCATTGAGGTCTACTTCAGTTGCAGTGGGCAGAACTACCACCGCATCCGGTAGCACCAATACCATAGCTTTGTGGCTAGTTATTTCCCCCCCGGTGTGCTCCGAGATAGTGAGAGGCTGGGCTCGGGCCAAAGTCTCAATAGCCATAAGATGAGGTTCAACCTTTGGCTTATGGGGGGTGTAAATTTGCGCCTCGATCCACTTGGCTGGCTCAATCTTAAGTTGACTGCGGGCATTACGAATAGAGCGGATAATCTCAATAATCGTCTCCATCTCATCCTCTGCCTCAAGATCACGGCTGGCGGCGACTTCAGGGTAGGGAGCAATCATGAGGGAAGAGGGCCTGGTCTCATCTTGGGGAAGATAGGGAATGAGATTTTGCCAAATTTCCTCAGTGATAAATGGCATGAAGGGATGAAGCAACCGCAGCGAAGTTTCCAGAACCTGAGCCAGGACAGGAAGGGGAGAAGGGGAGCTCGGCTGGCGGAGGCGGATTTTGGCTAACTCGATATACCAATCGCAAAATTCCCCCCATATAAAATGGTGAAGCTGTTCTTCAGCCTCACCGAATTGAAATCCCTCCACTAAGCGGTTTGTGTCCGCTATCAAGCGATTTAGCCGACTTATTATCCAGCGATCCTCCGTCTCCATCCCGCCAGTTTGAGATAAGATTGGCTCTGCCCCCAGATTCCTGATTACAAATCTAGCTGCATTCCATAGCTTATTGGCGAAGTTACGGCTGCCGGCCAACTTCTGGTCACTTGCCCTGATGTCATTCCCCGGGGCAGTGCCCAGAGTTAACGCCAAGCGTAAGGCATCAGCACCATATCTATCAATGGCAGTTTTTGGATTGGTAACGTTGCCCCTGAGCTTGCTCATTTTCTCCCCCTCCTCATCCCGGATCAAGCCATGGAGGTAGACAATGCGGAAGGGGATCTTCCCAGTATTTTCTAAGCCCATCATAATCATCCTCGCCACCCAAAAGAAGAGAATATCGTAGCCTGTTTCCATCACTGTGGTAGGGTAGAAATAGTGGAGGTCAGCACTATCCCGAGGCCAGCCCAAGGTGGAGTGAGTCCATAGTGCTGAGCTGAACCAGGTATCGAGGACATCAGGGTCTTGATAAATATTGGCTGAGCCACAGCAGACACAAATCTGGGGCGAATCTGGGACGACGGTGAGCTTACCGCAATCCTGGCAATACCATACTGGGATTCTGTGTCCCCACCATAGTTGGCGGCTAATGCACCAATCGCGTATATTCTCCATCCAGTGAAGATAAACCTTGGTGAATTGCTCCGGGATAATAATGATTTCCCCGGCTAACACCGCTTGAATAGCTGGCTGGGCTAATGGCGCCATGTCGATAAACCATTGCTTACTTACCCAAGGCTCGATAATGGTGCCACAGCGACTGCAATGGCCTACAGAATGAAGGTAAGGCTCGATTTTGTCTAAAAGCCCTGCCTCCTCTAGCTGAGAGAGTACACCGTCCCGGCAGGCAAAACGATCAAGCCCCTCAAATGAACCAGCATTTTCATTCATAGTAGCCTCAGGGGTCAATATATTTATCAAGGGTAATTTATGCCGCTGCGCCAGTTCAAAGTCAACCGGATCATGGCTTGGGGTGATTTTCACCGCTCCGCTGCCAAAGGCAGGATCAACAGCATCATCGACGATGATAGGGATCAGGCGACCTATTATTGGGAGGATGACTTGCTTGCCTAGCTGGCTTTCGAATCGCGCGTCATCAGGATTAACGGCTACTGCAGCATCACCAAGCATAGTTTCAGGACGAGTAGTAGCTACAGTAATGAAGCCCCCCTCTGCAGCAAGAGGATACTTGAGATAATAAAGATGTCCTGATAGTTCCCGGCGTTCCACTTCAAGATCAGATAGGGCAGTACGGCAACGCGGGCACCAATTGATAACCCGTTCCCCGTGATAAATGAGCCCTTTGTTATACAAATTGGCAAAAGTAGTACACACTGCTTTACTTGGCCCCTCATCCAGGGTGAAGCATTCTCTTGTCCAATCGCAGGAGACACCAAGCTTCTTATGTTGTTCCATGATAGCACTTTTACATTGAGTTACCCATTGCCATACCCTCTCTATAAACCTTTCCCGCCCCAAGTCGTGTCTAGTTATTCCGTTCTCAGCGAGTTGTTGTTCTACTACCAGTTGAGTAGCGATGCCAGCATGGTCAGTGCCGGGAAGCCACAGACAAGGATCCCCCCTCATCCGATGCCAGCGGATCATGATATCCTCCAGGGTGGCAGTTAAAGCGTGGCCTAAGTGAAGCTCACCGGTGACATTGGGAGGGGGCATGATAATCACAAAAGGTTTTTTTTGAGAATCTATTTTAGGGGTAAAATACCCGCCCTCTTGCCACAAGTGGTAAATTCTGCTCTCAACCTGCTGGGGATCATAAGCTTTGGGAAGTTCTTTACCAGTTGGTGCTTTCAATCGATTGGGTCCTCCCTTTACCGAGTAATTCCACTACCTTACCCAGAACCCTGTGAGCCACCTCCAATTTGGTGAGCAGGGGCAACTTTTCCACATTGCCCCAGCGGTCAATTAGCACCACTCTATTAGTATCGACGGCGAAACCAGAGTCTTGGGCAGTGATATCATTGGCCACAATAAGGTCGAGGCGCTTCTGGTGCAATTTCTGAGTGGCATTAGGTATCAAATCCTCACTTTCAGCGGCAAAGCCCACCTTAACTAATTCACCCCCTACTTCAGAGAGGATATCAGGGTTTCTGACCAGTTCCAGCACAAGTTTTGCAGTTTCCTTTTTAATCTTGCTCTGAGCCGAACTTTGTGGCCGAAAGTCAGCGGGGGCAGCAGCCATAATCAGTGCCGAGGCTCGGGGAGCCGCTCTAAGAACTTCCTCCCGCATCTCAAGTGCTGTTTGCACCTGGATCACCTCTATACCAACGGGAACAGGTAGCGCTGTGGGGGCAGCAATTAGAATAACCTCCGCCCCCCGGTCTCGCGCTGCCCCAGCTAGGGCATAACCCATTTTGCCTGAGGAGCGATTGCCTATATACCTCACCGGGTCAATGGGTTCCTGAGTACCCCCGGCGGTAACCACAAGGCGTTTTCCGGTCAAATCACCTCCTCTTGCCAATACTTGTCGTATGATACCCAGGATGTCCTCAATGTCAGCCAGGCGTCCTGAGCCCACTTCGCCACAAGCTAAGGGACCATAGGCAGGCTCAACGATACTAAATCCCCGGGCACGAAGTTTGGCAAGATTATCTTGAGTAATTGCATTCTCATACATGTGGACATTCATTGCCGGGGCCAGGATAAGCGGGGCTCGAGTAGCTAGCACAGTGCAACAAAGCAAATCATCGCTAATCCCTGCCGCCAGCTTAGCGATAATATTGGCAGTGGCTGGGGCAACGACTACTAAGTCAGCTCGCTCAGCTAAAACTATATGCTCCATATCAACATCAGAGGAAGGGGCAAACATGTCAGTGTGCACTGGCCTATGGGTGATGCTACCAAGAGTCAGCGGGGTTACAAACTCAGTGGCTGCTTTGGTCATTACTACATCCACATTGCCTCCGGCTTGAGTTAGCCTGCTGGCCAATTCTACTGCCTTATAGGCAGCAATACTTCCCGTTACTCCCAATACTATGTTTCTATTAGTAAACATCTCCCTTGCCTTCAAAATTTTAATTAACGCCTATTCAACTCATGTATTAGCCGTAACCCGACCATGGTCAATTGAGGGTCTACCACTTCTATCACTGGCGCCTTTGTGGCGATAATTTCGGCATAACTGCCGGTGGCAATCACCTTTGTTCTCTCACCAAGCTCGTGGAGAATATGCGTTACTATCCCCTCAACCAGCCCCAAATAGCCCAAGACAATCCCTGATTGCATGGCAGTGATGGTATTCCTGCCAATAACACGCTTGGGATAAACTAGCTCCACTCGAGGAAGCTGGGCCGTGCGGCTGAACAGAGCTTCAGCGGCTATTTCCATCCCGGGAGCAATAGCCCCCCCCAAGTAATCACCCTCCCGAGAAATAACATCAAAGGTAGTAGCGGTGCCAAAATCAATAACAATCGCTGGCCCGCCATAGAGCCTGAAAGCTGCGGCAGCATTTGCCACCCGGTCGGGGCCAACCTCCCTGGGGTTATCGGTATGGATACGCACCCCAGTCTTAATCCCTGCCTCAACCACCAGTGGGGCAACCCCAAAATAGCGCTTGACTACCTCCTCAAATGTGGTGACTAAGGGGGGGACAACACTGCACAGGATTGCCTGGGTAATATCAGCAGCCTTTAACCCCTCCCGAGACAGTAGATCGAGTAGCAATATAGCATATTCGTCGGCCATCTTGTGCACCGAGCTCTGGATGCGCCAGCTCACTTTGAGCTTTTCCGCCTCGAAAATGCCTAAAGCAATCTTGGTATTTCCCACATCGATAACAAGCAACATAAGAATACATCCTTGGAGTTAGCTCAAGAAATATTCCCCCCAATTCTTTACAGGCAGTCTCAGGTAATTTCAGGCTAAAGAATTGATCATGCAACATACTCAGAGAGCCAACATCACTAGCCTCCGTGGAGGGAAATGGAGCTGGGGTATAATCCGCCCCTGGACCCAAAAGCGATCTTCATCTATTATACCTGAATAGGTAGAAAGGTTAAATATGAATTCATCCTCTATCATCACATTTCTCCTTAAGCTGCTTAATAACCACTGGCAATAGTGGCAACAGGTCACTGGCAATCATGCCGGCATCACCCAACTTCTCTCTTACCCTCTCCCCCGCCTCGCCATGAAGGTATACCCCACAACAAGCAGCCTCAAAAGGCGAAAGGCCCTGAGCCAAAAGGCCAGAAATCATCCCAGCCAGCACATCGCCGGTGCCTGCTGAAGCTAACCCAGGGTTGGCCTGGGGATTGATCTTTGCCCTACCATCAGGTGCAGCTATTACCGTATAAGCCCCCTTAAGTACCACTGTCTTGTGCCATAAAGTGGCCGCTTCTCTGGCTACCTCCAATCGATTGGATTGTATTTCATCTATAGAAAGCCCCATGAGCCGTGACATCTCGCCGGGATGAGGGGTGAGCACAGCATCCTGGCTCAATTTTTGCCACCATTGAGGGACTCTGGCCAAGGTATTAAGGGCATCAGCATCAAGAACCAAATCAGGTGGGGGGTCGGGGAGGGAGGAGAAAAGGGTGGACTTGATGCACTCGGCAGCTTGAGGATCCTGCCCCAACCCGCAACCCAAAAGCAGAACATTATAATTGGGTAGCCACTGCTTTAGGGTTTCAGAAGCTTCGGCAGCAATGATCCCCGGCTCAGATTCGGTAAGGGGGGCATAAGTTACCTCAGTCAACTTGGCTGCTAGGATAGGCTGAAGAGTGCGAGCTGTAGCCAGCGTTACTAACCCCGCACCTACTCTAGTGGCTGCGGCACAGGCAAGATAGACTGCCCCAATGTAATTGATCGAGCCACCAGCGACAAGAATCCTGCCGAAGGTTCCTTTATTAGCCTCTGGGGGGCGCTCAGGGAAAACTGACCTCGCCCAATCAGCAGTGATAAGCTCAGTGGGAATGTCATCAGCAAGAGCGGCTGATATGCCAATATCGGCAACAACAAGCTTACCCCGCTTCCCAGCCCCAGGAAAAGCAAATAAGCCCAGCTTAGGATAAGCCAGAGTAATGGTAACATCAGCAGCAAGACAGGCAGGATCAACTGTACCACTATCAGAATTTAGCCCCGAGGGAAGGTCCAAGGCAATGATACCAAGATCAGCGCGTACTGCCTTCACTTTGCTTACCTGATGTAATATCTGCCTAAAGACACCTTCCAGGGGACGGACCTTGCCAGTACCAAATAGGGCATCGACCACCCCATCTGCTGAGTGGAGCCAGCTCGACAAGGTAGCGAGATCATCATCTTGACTGGCTAAAATAGTGGGAATAGTCCGCTGTTGGGTGAGTTGAAAGTTGGTATCTGAATCCGGCCTTGGGCTGGAAAGGTAGAGGAGAACGCCTGCCCCCCAATCATGAAGGTGACGAGCAACTACCAAGCCATCTCCGCCATTGTTGCCCGGACCAACCAGAACTAAAATATGCCGCCCCTCAATATTCGTCAGGTATTCTCTAATCCCCTGAGCTACAGCGAGCCCAGCATTATCCATAAGCACTCGGGGGGGAAGGCCAATCTCAGCAGCACGCCGCTCAATCTCTCGCATCTGGTCGGCAGTAACAATTTTCATTGCTCACCTCGCGGGACGATTTAGTCTGTCATAGGAAATCCTACTACACAGGCAATAGCATAGTCACCAGAATGAGATAAGCTGATAGTTATCTCTCCTAAGCCGAGCTCCCGGGCTCTCGATTGCGCCCGGCCGTAAAGGCAAATCGAAGGCTTGCCACCTAAGCCAGGGAGGATTTCAACTTCTCGCCAGCCAATACCAGTAAATCCGACGCCTAATGCCTTCATCACTGCCTCTTTAGCAGCAAACCGAGCTGCTAGATAGGCAAGGCGATGGTGGCAAAGCTCCACTTCCCTCGGGGTATACACATGGTGGAGGAAATGCTCTCCCCATCTCCTTACCGCCCCTTCGATCCGAGCTATTTCTACTATATCTACCCCAACACAATGCATCAGGTCACCCAGAACAGCTTGATTTGTGTGTTGCTGACACAATTATAACTCTCCAACATGGAGTTGTTAAAGTCGCTGATCACCCACAAGGGCCATGGATTTCCCCTTGTCCGAACCACCTCCCAAGTTCAGAATTTACACTTGACTACAGGCAAACTACTGATATAATAGTAAGGGGTTTTGAATTTCCCCAGCTCCTTAAATTGAAGATGCGGGTTATTGCCGGTAAAGCAAAAGGACAATGGCTTAAATCGCCAAGAAAGTCCCCCATTCGCCCCACCACTGCACTGGTGCGGGGGGCAATATTCTCTATGCTAGAATCTACTGCCAATAGCTGGTCCCGAGTG
>Ga0209633_10002293_pt1 | contig 18635 bp, 23 predicted proteins | sample Cruoilmetagenom1_FD_187290 | JGI IMG/M metagenome (GOLD analysis project Ga0209633, IMG submission 187290) | Oil polluted marine microbial communities from Coal Oil Point, Santa Barbara, California, USA - Sample 1 (SPAdes) (version 2) | ecosystem: Environmental > Aquatic > Marine > Oil seeps ... | reverse complement strand
AGGAGGCGCTGCCTGCCGGCCATCCCGCTGCCGGCAAGGGTCAGCACGAGGGACGGGCGACCGCCTATGTGTGCCGGGGCATGAGTTGTTCCCTGCCGCTAACGGACGCTCAGGAGTTGGCAGTGGTGCTCGCAATCTGACAGACTGTGGCGATGTCGGTTTCGTCCGCGTTATCCGTTTCGCGTTACATCGACTCGCCGGTTGGTGGGTTGCGCCTCACCGCGTGCGGTGGTGTCCTGACCCGCCTGACGTGGGACGATACGCCCAAGACTGCGCTAAGCGGCGATGCGGCGGATGTCGTTCTGCTGGAGCGGGCGGTCGTGCAGCTCGCCGCCTATTTTGCCGGCGAGCTGACGATGTTTGATCTGCCTCTCGATCCTGCCGGGTCGCCGTTTCAGCGGCGCGTTTGGGAGGGGATGACGCGAATACCCTATGGCCGAACGCGCACCTATGGAGATCTGGCGCAAGAGGTGGGCGGTGTGGCGCGCGCCGTGGGCCAGGCTTGCGGTGCCAACCCGATCCCCATCATCATTCCCTGCCACCGGGTTGTTGCCGGCGGCGGCCGTCTGGGCGGGTTTTCCGGTGGCCGAGGTACCGTGAGCAAGCGTGCTTTGCTGGCCCACGAGCACGCCGTGCCCGAGGGCGCCGACTTGTTCGCTCCGGTGATGGCCGTGACAAGTGATCTCAGAGAGCGTTAGAGTCGGCATAGACCGCTCAGGAGGAAGACCATGCCCGACATATCCATAAATGGGCCGGATGGCGATTTTGCCGCCTACCTCGCCGTGCCGGCGACAACACCGGCGCCGGGCATCGTGGTGGCGCAGGAAATATTCGGCGTCAACCAGGTGATGCGCGATGTCTGCGACTGGTTGGCCGGTGCCGGTTTCGTTGCCTGCTGTCCGGATATTTTCTGGCGCATCGAGCCGGGCATTCAGTTGACCGACAAGAGCGAGGCCGAATGGGCCCGCGCCTTCGAGCTGTTTCAGGCCTTCGATGTGGACAAAGGCATTGTCGATCTGCGGGCGACCCTGGCGAACCTGCGCGAACACGACGCATGCACCGGCAAGGTGGGCGCAATCGGTTATTGTTTGGGCGGCAAGTTGGCCTATCTCATGGCGGCGCGCACCGATGTGGATTGCAGCGTCGGGTATTACGGCGTCGGTCTGGATGAGCTTTTGGATGAGGCGTCGAGTATCACCAAGCCGCTGATGCTGCACATCGCCGGCAAGGACCGCTTCGTGCCCAAGGCGGCGCAGGAGAAGATCACCGCCGCCCTCTCCGGAAAAGCCGGAATTACCCTGCATCACTATCCGGCGCAGGATCATGCCTTCGCCCGAATTGGCGGTGAGCACTACGACAAGGCGGCGGCCGAGAGCGCCAACCGGCGCAGCCTCGATTTCTTTCGGGAGAATTTGCTCTGATGACCAAAGCGATCCGCATTCACGAACCCGGTGGTCCCGAGGTCCTGCGTTGGGAAGAGGTTTCCGTCGGTGATCCCGGTGCCGGCGAGGTGCGCCTGCGCCAGACCGCGGTCGGTCTCAACTACATCGATGTCTACCACCGCAGCGGCCTCTATCCGCTGCCGGCCTTGCCGGCGGTCATCGGCATGGAAGGCGCCGGGGTGGTCGAGGCGGTCGGGGCCGGTGTTGCCGAGCTGAAGGCGGGCGACCGGGTCGCCTATGCCGCGCCGCCGCCCGGATCCTATGCGGAAGCGCGGCTGATGCCGGCCGACCGATTGATCAAGCTGCCCGATGCCATCGACGACCGGCAGGCGGCGGCCATGATGCTGCAAGGCATGACCGTGCGCTATCTGATCCGCCGCACCTATCCGGTGAAAAAGGGTGAGACCGTACTCTTTCACGCCGCCGCCGGCGGTGTCGGCCTGATCGCCTGCCAATGGCTCAAGCATCTGGGTGCGACGGTCATCGGCACGGTCGGCTCGGAGGAAAAAGCCGCCTTGGCCAAGGCGCACGGATGCACCCATACCATCGACTACCGGCGCGAGGATTTCGCCGCCAAAGTCAAAGACCTGACGAACGGCGCCGGCGTCCCCGTCGTCTATGATTCGGTGGGCCAGGATACTTTCGAGGGCTCGCTCAAATGCTTGCACCCCATGGGCCTTCTGGTCGGCTTCGGCAACGCCTCCGGCCCGGTGCCGCCCTTCGAGTTGGGACGCCTGGCGGCCATGGGCTCGCTTTACATCACCCGGCCGACCCTGATGACCTATACCGCCAAGCGCGACGATCTGGTGGCAACCGCTCAGGATTTATTCGACGTGGTGCAATCGGGGGCGGTGAAGATCGAGATCAATCAGACCTACCCGCTGTCGGAAACGGCGCAGGCGCACCGGGATCTGGAGGCACGCAAGACCACGGGCTCAACGATCCTGCTGCCGTAGCGGCTCTACTGATTCATCGAGTCGAAGAAGTCGGCGTTGGTCTTGGTGTGCTTGAGCTTGTCCACCAGGAAGTCGATGGCGTCGCTGGCGCCCATGGGCATGAGGATGCGGCGCAGGACCCACATCTTCGAGAGCGTGCCCTTGTCAACCAAGAGCTCCTCCTTGCGGGTGCCCGATTTACCGATGTCGATGGCCGGCCAGGTGCGCTTGTCGGCCAGCTTGCGGTCGAGCACGATCTCGGAATTGCCGGTGCCCTTGAACTCCTCGAAGATCACCTCGTCCATGCGGCTGCCGGTATCGATCAGCGCCGTGGCGATGATGGTCAGCGAGCCGCCCTCCTCGATGTTGCGCGCGGCACCGAAAAAACGCTTCGGCCGCTGCAGGGCGTTGGCATCCACGCCGCCGGTCAGGACCTTGCCGGAACTGGGCACCACCGTGTTGTAGGCGCGCGCCAGGCGGGTAATCGAATCGAGCAGAATCACCACGTCCTTCTTGTGCTCCACCAAGCGCTTGGCCTTTTCGATCACCATCTCGGCGACCTGCACATGGCGTGAGGCCGGCTCGTCGAAGGTAGAGCTGACCACTTCGCCCTTCACCGAGCGGTCCATGTCGGTCACTTCTTCCGGCCGCTCATCGATCAGGAGGACCAGCAGGTAGACCTCGGGGTGGTTGGCTGCCACCGCGTGGGCGATGTTCTGCAACATCATGGTCTTGCCGGTGCGCGGCGGGGCGACGATCAGGGCTCGCTGACCCTTGCCCAGGGGTGAAATCAGGTCGACGACCCGGGTGGTCAGATCCTTGGCGGTGGGATCCTCGATCTCGAGGGTGATTTTCTCATCGGGATAGAGCGGGGTGAGGTTGTCGAAGTTGATGCGGTGACGCGAGTTTTCCGGCGGGTCGAAATTGATCTTATTGACCTTCAGAAGGGCGAAATAGCGCTCGCCATCCTTGGGCGACCGGATCTGCCCATCGACCGTATCGCCGGTGCGCAGGCCGAAGCGGCGCACCTGGCTGGGACTGACATAGATATCCGCCGGCCCGGCGAGGTAGTTGGACTCCGGGGAGCGCAAGAAACCAAAACCATCCTGCAGGATCTCGAGAACGCCCGAGCCGCTGATCGGCACCTCGTTTTCGGCCATTTGCTTGAGGATCGCGAACATCATGTCCTGCTTGCGCAGGGTGCTGGCGTTCTCGATCTGCAGATCTTCCGCAAAAGCGAGAAGGTCTGCCGGCGTCTTGGCTTTCAATTCCTGGAGATTCATTGGCTTTGCGCCTGGTCGATGGAAAACGAGGGATGGGGAAGGAAGGGGTTGCGCCGCTGAACCGACAGCGCCGCGCAGAAAGGGGGTAATCCGTACCGGAAACGGTGGATCGAAGGGCAGCCTAGCGTGGTATCGGTTACCGCTTCATTACTTAGGATGCCCCGGCCGGACGGCAAGTGGCATGTAGTGGCATTCGATAGCCCATGCCCTGGGGGAAGTCAAGCGGGGGGCAAACGGCGCTCTCCCGCCGCTAATCGCGGACCTCAGAACGGCCGCACCACCACCAGAATCACGATACCGATCATGAACGCCGTGGGGACTTCGTTCATGATCCGGTAGAAGCGTGCTGTGTGGCGGTTCGCGTCGTTGGCGAACTGCCGGCGCCAGCGGGCGAAGGCGGCATGGATGAGTTGCATGCCCAGCAAAAGGGCGAACTTGCCGTGCATCCACGGCGCCGACCATAGATCCAGATGCGCCACCAACATGAAGCCGAAGATCCAGCTGGCGATCATCGCCGGGTTGATGATGGCCCGCAGCAGTCGCCGTTCCATGACCTTGAAGGTCTCGGATTGCACCGAGCCGGCCTCGGCCGCGCAGTGGTAAATATAGAGGCGCGGCAGATAGAGCATGCCTGCCATCCAGGCGATCACCGCGATGACGTGCAGAGCCTTGATCCAGAGGTAAGACTCGCCAAGAAATCCAGCCATCTCAATCCTTTCTATCCGATTTGTTTTTTTCTATGCGCCGTGTGCCGGCATCGGACATTGCCCGCAGGCGGCAGGACAAAGGCGGCCGCCGGCGGCGGATCGCAGCGGCGGCGTCCCATCTGCCGTAGCCCGCACCATGTCCGCCAGGCCGCCTATGAAGGCTGCCCCGGTATCGACCGTGGGTGCCCGCTCATAGGCGAGCGCGCCGCTTTCCCGCGCCAGGCGGGCGTATTCGACGTCCAGCTCCACCAAGGTCTCGGAATGCTCGGAGACGAAGGCGATAGACGCCACCACAAGCGCCCGGCCCTCACGGCCGGCCAGCGAGATCTCGGCGTCCGTGGCCGGACCGATCCATTCCAACGGCCCAACCCGGCTTTGATAGCAGACCCGCCAGTCCAAGTCCGTCTCGCCGAGCCGGGCGACCAGCGCGGCAGCGGTTTGTTCCACCTGCCACTGATAGGGATCGCCGCGCGCGACAATTTGCTTCGGCAGGCCGTGTGCGGAGAGCAGCAGGCGCACCGGTCCTTTGGCCCGCGCTGCCGCGATGTGCGGGCGCAATCGCGCGGCCATTTCGTCGATGAGCCCCTCCTGTTGAGGATAACAGCAGACCGCTGTGCTCGGCACCGCCAAGCCGGCCCGCGCCACCGCCGCATGCCAGTCGCGCAAGGACGATCCGCTCGTGGTCGAGGAGTACTGCGGATAGAGAGGCAGCAAAACGATGCGGTCAGGTCCATACGCCTGCACCGCCGATACCGTCTCTCTCACGCGCGGACGCCAATACCGCATGGCGATAAAGACTTTGTACTCCCCCGCCGGCTCGACATCCCGATTGAGTTCCGCTTCAAGAGCATCCGCTTGGGCTTGGGTATTCGGCAGCAGCGGCGACGCGCCACCCATCTCGCGGTAGATAGCCCGCGCTGCCGGGGCACGCCGCCGAGAGATGAATTGCGCCAACAACCAGCGGATCGGCGACGGCGCACCAATGATGGCGGGATCGTTGAATAGGTTGAACAAGAATGGTCGCACGGCCGCTAAGCTGTCCGGACCGCCGAGGTTGAAGAGGACGACCGCGGTTTTGCCCATGCCTACGATCAATCCCTCCGCGAAATAGTAGCTTGGCTCAAGTTGACGGCTTGGCGCTTAGGCCTGTGCCGGCCAGGCGCGCACTTGATCAACCAGGGCCTGCACATGGGCGAGTGGTGTCTCGGGGAGAATGCCGTGGCCCAGGTTGAAAATGAACGGTTTCGCCGCGAGGGTATTCAAAATCCGCGTCGTCTCTTCCCGCTGGGTCTCACCGCCGGCAAGCAAAGCAATAGGATCAAGATTGCCCTGCACGGCCACTTTGCTCTGCACGTGATCACGCGCCCAGGGCAGCGGCACAGTGGTATCCAGGCTCACGCCTTCAGCTCCACACGTCTCGGCGAAGGTCTCATAGAGAACGCCGACACCGCGGGGAAAGACGATCATCGGCACGTCCGGATGCGCGGCCCGGACGCGCGCCCGAATAGCGCGCGCCGGCTCGAGACACCAGCGGCGCAGAGCTGTTTCGGGCCAGACCCCGGCCCAGGAATCGAAAAGCTGGAGAACCTCGGCACCGGCCTCCGCTTGCCCGATGAGATAGTCGGTAGTGGTTTCCACCAGAAGGTCGATCAGGCGCTGGAAGGACGTCGGATCCCGATAGGCCCAGGCCTTTGCCTTGGCAAAATCCTTGCTGGAGCCCCCTTCGATCATATAGCTCGCGACCGTCCAGGGCGCCCCGGCAAAACCGATGAGCGCGGTTTGCGCGGGCAGATCCGCACGCAGGCGCCGGACCGTCTCGTAGACCGGCGCCAAGCGATCGGTAAAACCACGCACGGCCAAATCGTCGATATCCGATACCTGCGTCAATGCACCGAGCACCGGGCCTCGCCCCTCCTCGAAGCGCACCGATTGGCCGAGAGCGTGCGGCAATACCAAGATGTCCGAAAAGAGTATGGCCGCATCGAAAGCAAACCGGCGGATCGGTTGTAAAGTGATCTCAGCGGCGATCTCGGGGGTTAGACAAGTCGTTAGAAAATCGCCGGCCCGAGCGCGGAGTTCGCGGTACTCGGGCAAATAACGCCCCGCTTGACGCATCAGCCAGATCGGCGGCGTTGCGTTCGTCTCGCCCTTCAGGGCGCGGAGTATTGGCTTCTCTGGAGGTGTCACGATTCCGGGTGCGAAAATGAGCGAAAATGTTCGGTGACCCTCTTACACTAAAACCTAATCTTTATAAAAGAATCATTGTAGTAGTAGTTGATACCTGTAGATGCCGGGGATTAGTCGGTTGGCATTGGGTTATCCTAAGATCGACCCCTTGTACCACCGCGCGCCGAAATCTGTGGGCATCTTGTTGTGTTACGACCGGGGCCCAGGGAATCTTGCGCCAGTGGCGGTGGCGGTGGATAAGAAGGATAAGGATGAAAACGGGGTTTGGACGAGCCGATTGCCTAGCCTGTGGACGTATTCGCTAGCGCCCATGCAAGTCGCCCAACCATTTTTCGGTTTGGGTGCATGAAATTTTGGGCCTATCTCGAAAACCCCGACTTATCCCCGTTCTCGGGTTTTTAAATCAGGTTACGCACAGACCGCGGGCCGCGGAGGATAGAGACGAAACGATGACGGCCTACAATCTGCACCTGGTCTCGGATGCGACCGGCGAGACGATTAATTCGGTCGCCCGCGCCTGTCTCGTTCAGTTCGAAGGGATCGAGCCGATCGAACATGTCTGGAGCTTGGTGCGCACCCGCGGGCAGATGGAAAAAGCATTGCGGGGTATAGCCGAGCATCCTGGGCCGGTGCTGTTCACGCTGGTGAACGAAGCGTTGCGTAGCTCGTTAGTGGAGGGTTGCCGCGATCTGGACGTGCCGTGCATTCCGGTCCTCGATCCGGTGATCCATCGCTTGGCAAACTGCTTCGGGGTCGAGATCAGTGGCCAGCCCGGTCTGCAGCACGCCCTCGATGCAGAATATTTTCAGCGCATGGACGCGATGAATTTTGCCCTGGCGCACGACGATGGCCAACTACAGGACGGTCTCGAGAAAGCAGACGTGGTGCTGGTCGGCGTCTCGCGCACCTCGAAGACACCCACATGCATCTATCTCGCCAACCGCGGCATCAAGTCCGCTAACGTACCTGTGGTGCCCGGATGTCCCTTACCGCCACAACTCCAGGCGATGCGGCAAACTCTTGTCATCGGCCTGACCAAGGACCCGGAGCGGCTGGTCCAAGTCCGGCGCAACCGCCTGCGCATGATCGCCGAGGGTCACGATGAAACCGACTACGTCGATCTGGATGCAGTGCGCGAAGAAGTAGCCTTCGCACGGAAATTGTGCCGACAGAACGGCTGGCCGATCATCGACGTCACGCGGCGCTCGATCGAAGAAACCGCGGCGACAGTGATGACTCTCTATGCGCGCCATCGCGGTACCGGCGAGCCATGAGCGAAAATGGCGCGCCTGAAGATGCGGTCATCCTCGCCTCTGCCAGCCCGGCACGGCGGGACCTGTTGCGCAACGCTGGCGTGCACGTGCAGGTCGAACCAGCACACATTGACGAAGACCAGGTCAAGACAGCCTTGCACGCGGACTCGGCAAGCGCCCTGCAGGCGGCCGAGACATTGGCCGAGCTGAAGGCAGCCAGGATTTCGGCCAAGGTCGGGCCGGCACTGGTGATCGGCGCCGATCAAATCCTCGATTGCGAGGGCCGCTGGTTCAACAAGCCGGCCGACCGGGCGATGGCCGCGGCGCATCTGCGCGCGCTATCGGGCAAACGTCATACCCTGGCGACAAGTGTGTGCGTGATGCGCGGCGGCACCCGCCTGTGGCATCACAACGAGGCCGCGCATCTAACCATGCGACCGCTTGATGACGACTTCATCGCCGGATACCTGGCAGCCGCCGGCGACGATGTGTTGAGCACAGTGGGCGCCTATCGGTTGGAGAGCCTTGGCGCGCAGCTGTTCACGCACATCGAGGGAGACTTCTTCACGATCCTCGGTCTGCCCCTTCTGCCGGTGCTTGAGAATTTGCGTGCGCACGGAGTGTTGCCGACATGATCCCGTCCGGCGAAGGCAGAATCGCCGGCGTCATGGGCTGGCCGGTGGCCCATTCCCTGTCGCCGCGTCTGCACGGGTTCTGGCTGCGCCAATACGGTATCGATGGCGCCTATGTGCCGCTGCCGGTGCGCCCGGAGGCTTTTTCTGGTGCGATCCGGGCGCTGGCGCAAATCGGCTTTCGCGGCGTCAATATTACGGTGCCACACAAGCAGGCGGCGCTGAAGACCTGCGATCAAGTGGACGCGGTGGCGCGGCGTATCGGCGCCGTCAATACCGTGGTTTTTACGGACGGTCGGCTACACGGCAGCAACACCGATGCCTTCGGCTTTCTCGAAAACATGCGCGATGGCGCGCCGGATTGGCGGGCGACAGCTGGGCCGGCCGTGGTGCTCGGGGCCGGCGGCGCGGCGCGCGCCGTCGTTGCGGCATTGACGGATTCGGGAGCACCGGAGGTGCGCGTCTGCAACCGAAGTGCCGAGCGGGCGCAAGCCCTGTGCCGGGAGATCGGTGGGCCGGTTAAAAGTCTCCCCTGGACCGACCGCGCTGCGGCGCTGGCGGATGCGGCCGTGCTGGTCAACGCCACCAGCCTGGGCATGACCGGGCAAGCACCGTTGGACATTGATCTGGCGAAGTTGCCGGATGCCGCCGTGGTGACCGACCTGGTCTATGTCCCGCTGGAGACGCCGCTTCTGGCGGCGGCGCGGGCGCGGGGCAACCGGGTGGTCGACGGGTTGGGCATGCTGCTGCACCAGGCGCGGCCCGGCTTTGCCGCCTGGTTCGGTGTCTCGCCGGCGGTCACGCCTGAGTTGCGCGATTTCGTGCTCGCTGGCACAGCTTTGGCAGGGACGTGAAAGGCCGCAACGTGAAAGGCCGCCGCCGATTGTTCCGCGCGCCGCCGCTGGTGCTTGGTTTGACCGGCTCTATCGGCATGGGAAAGTCCACGGCGGGGCGCCTGCTGCGCCGGCTCGGTCTGCCGGTGCATGACGCGGACGAGGCGGTGCATGCGTTGCTCGGCCCGGGCGGGGCCGCGGTGGCCGCCGTCGAAGCGGCGTTTCCCGGCGTTGCCATAAATGGAGCTATCGACCGGAGGAAGCTGGGCGCGCGCGTCTTCGGTGATGCGGCGGCCTTGCGCCGCTTGGAGGGTATCTTGCACCCGGCGGCACGCGCCACGGCGACGCAGTTTTTACGGCAACAGGCGCAATGCCGGCAGCCGCTGGCGGTGCTCGATATCCCCCTGCTGTTTGAGACCGGGGGCGAGCGTTTGTGTCATGCGGTGGTCGTCGTCACCGCGCCCGCTTTCGTGCAGCGCGCCCGGGTCCTCGCCCGGCCGGATATGAGCGTCGCGCGCCTGCAGGCCATTCAGGCGCGGCAAATGCCGGACCGGGAGAAACGCCGGCTGGCCGACTTTATCGTGCGAACCGGTTTGGACAAGCGGCACACCTTGCGGCAGCTGGCCGCGATCGTCAGACTACTGCGGCAAACCCGGCGGAGGCGGTATGCGTGAGATCGTGCTCGATACGGAAACCACGGGCCTCGACCCAGCGGCGGGTCACCGGGTGGTCGAGGTGGCGTGCCTCGAGCTCACGCAACATATGCCAACCGGCCGGAGTTTCCGACGCTATCTCAATCCGGAACGCGAGATGCCGGAGGAGGCCCGCGCGGTCCATGGTTTGGATGACGCCTTTCTGGCGCAGCAACAACTGTTCGCCGAGGTGGTTGATGAATTTCTCGCCTTCATCGACGATGCGCCACTGATCATCCACAACGCCCAGTTCGATCTGAAATTCCTGAACGCCGAGTTGGCGCGTATCAATCGGCCGCCATTGGAATTTGACCGGGCGGTGGATACGGTGGGCATGGCCCGACGGCGCTTCCCCGGCGCCCAAGCGAGTCTCGACGCGCTGTGCCGGCGCTTCGGCATCGACAACACGGCGCGCACGCTGCATGGCGCGTTGCTCGATTGCGAGTTGCTCGCCGAGGTCTATCTGGAATTACGCGGTGGCCGGCAACCGGGGCTGGATCTGGACCCCACGAAGCGGATCGCCGAGGCGGCTGGTACGCAAACGGTGGCGCGCCCCGCACGGCCAGCACGGGCACACGCACCGAGCGCCGAGGAAAGCGCCGCGCACGAGGCCATGCTCGCGCGCCTGAAGGCGCCGATCTGGCGGAGCTAGACTTGCGCGGCGGTGGCCTGCGGGGCGTTTTTCTTGTGCCGCGCGTAGAATTGCTCGAAATCGATGGGATTGATGACCAGCGGCGGGAAACCGCCGTCGCGCGTGATCGTCGCCAGAACATTGCGGGCGAAGGGAAAGAAATGCCGCGGCGCCTCGATCATCAGCAGCGGCTCCATCTCGCTCTCGGGGACCGCATCCGGGACTTGGACCACACCGGCGTAGTCTAGCTCTATGAGAAAGGTCGTTTTTTCCTGGACCTGGGCCTGGACCCGCAGGAGAAGCACAATCTCGTAGGTGCGCTCGCTCAACTGCCGGGGCTGCACGTCGAGAGTAATATTCAGCGCCGGTGTGTGTTCGCTCATCGCCGCATAGATATCGGGCGCGTTCGGGTTCTCGAACGAGAAATCTTTGATGTACTGGGAATGAATAACCAGCAGTCGTTCGGGCGGGGTGTCGGCCATGGCTTTGCTTCCTGCGTCGTGCGGCGGCTTGGCTAACATGGATTGTCCGGTCAGACAACTGCGGCCGGGGCTTAGGCTCCCTCGGTGCCCTCATCCAAGCGATAACGCAGCGTTGCACAGTTGGCTAACGCCTGGCCGGTCAGGCCGCGAATAAACGCCCAGTGAGACACCACCAGCAAATATGGCCAATCGGTACGCCTCGCAACGGCGGCGCGGAATTGAGTGCAGCGGTGCAGAAGTGCTGCTTCGCTTTCTTCCGGCTCCGGCCACCAGCGCTCCGGCAGGGCGCCGAAATCCACATGCGGCCACTGCTTTACCAACTCGGAGCGCGGCGAGCCGATATCGCAGGTAAAGAAAGCGCGTTCATGCACCAACGGCTCTACGGTGATGGCGAGGCCAAGCCGCTCGGCGATGAGCGTTGCGGTATGGAGCGTGCGCGAATAGGGGCTGGCGAGTACCGCCCGCACGTCCTCGCCGCGCAGCACCTCACCCGCCTGTTCCGCCTGACGGATACCTTCCTCGGTCAAGCCCGCATCGACGATGCCGGGATCGACGCGCGTGGCGTTGTAGTGGGCGTTGAATTGCGATTGGCCGTGGCGAACAAGGATCATCGCGGCGGAATCCGATTGTGCGGCGACCGGTCCGATGGCGCCGAATCGCTGACGTCCCGGTAGTCGCCGTCGATGATCGGCCCTGGTCCTTTGTGGCCGTTACGATCTTTCATCTCCTCACCGTCCACGAAGACGTGAGTCTCGACGGATGCGGACAGATGGCGCGCGAGCCGAGTGCGCAAATAGGCGCGGACGGCTGGAACAAAGAGAAGCATGCCGAGCAAATCAGTGACAAAGCCCGGCGTTAGAAGCAGCGCGCCGGCAAACAGAAGGCAGGCGCCATCGAACATCTCACGGGTTGGCAGCTTGCCTGCGTCGACCGCTGTCCGCGCCCGCGCCAGGGTTGCCAGACCTTGCGCCCGCAGCTCCCAGGTCCCGATCATCGCCGTTAGGATGACAAGACCAAGCGTTGGCCATAAACCCAACCAGCCGCCGATCTGTATAAAAACGGCGATTTCCAGCAATGGCACGCCGATAAAGGCGGCGAGTATGAGTATGGGCATGCTTGCTCTTTCCCCAGCAGTTCCCTATGTACTTTGGACAAGGGCACGCGTCTACAAGGTCAACGCAGCAATTCCGCCCATCCGGCTAAATTGGCGACAGCCAAATTGGCGGTGGCCGGATAGGTAGCTGCGCAGAGGCCGGATTAGGCCCCGTGCGACAGGCGGAGCGCATGAGCGACGGTTTTCAATTCCTCGACATCATCCTGTTTGCGGCGGTTGCCGCCTTTTTCGTATTCCGTCTGCGTGGCGTTCTCGGCAAGCGCATGGGACACGACAAGCCCCCGTCGGATCCGTTCCGGAAACGTTCCGCCGAGTCGGACGATGATAAAGTTATATCGTTACCGGATCGAAACAAAGCAGAGTCCGATGAAGAACCGCCGGAGCCAGCGGTAGCCGCCGAGGAGCCGGCAGCGGCGGGGACGCCACTGGAAGCCGGTCTCATGCAGATCAAGCTGGCGGATAAGAACTTCGACGAGGAGCCGTTTTTGGCGGGCGCCCGGGCTGCTTTCGAGATGATCATCGCGACCTTTGCCAACGGCGATGCCAAGGCGCTCCGGCCGCTGCTTTCCAACGACGTTTATGGCGACTTCGCCGGGGCAATCACCGAACGCCGCGGCGCCGGGCAGACCTTGGAGACCACATTGGTCGGCATCAGCGAAGCCGAGATCATCGAGGCCGAACTTCAGGCGCGCACCGCCTTCGTGACCATCAAATTCGTTTCCGAGCAGATCAACGTGGTGCGGGACAAGAAGGGCGAGGTGGTCGAGGGCGATCCGACCGGCGTGACCAAGATTACGGACATCTGGACCTTCGCGCGCAATACGCGCAGCCGCGACCCGAACTGGACCCTGGTCGCGACGCGCTCTCCCAGCTAAGTATTTTCCATGGGTTGCACTCCATGAACCGCGGCCTGGTGATCGCCCTTGCCGCCAGCGTGTTGCTTTTGGCCGCGTGCGAAAAGAAGCCGCCAGTCGAATTGCCGGACCAGCTCCTCCTCATCCCCACCACATTCCAGGCGGTTCCCGGCTGGAGCGAGGATAATCTCTCCGAGGTCGTACCGGCGCTCACGCGCTCTTGCGCCCGCTTGCTTAGCCAGCCGGATACGCGGGCCGTCGGCCCCGGCGGCGGTGGATTGGCGGGCACGGTGGCCGATTGGCGTCCGGCGTGTGCTGCCGTTGGCGCCCTGCCGGCCGGCGACGACGCCGCGGCGCGGGCGGCGTTGGAGACCTGGTTCGCACCGTTCAAAGCCACGAATAACGGACGCGAGAACGGCCTGTTCACCGGCTACTACGAGGCCGAGCTGCGGGGCGCCTTGGCGCCGGATGAGACGTATCGGGCGCCCATTTACGCCAAGCCCGCGAGTTTGATTAGCGCGCGTTTGTCGACCTTCCGCGCCGATCTTTCCGGGCAAATCTTCGGCCGCGTCGAGGGCGACAACCTGGTGCCGTATTTCACGCGGGATGAGATCGATGACGGCGCCATCGGCGCGCAGAACCTGGAATTGCTCTGGGCCGACGATCCGGTGGATGTGTTCTTCCTGCATGTGCAGGGCTCGGGTCAGGTGACGTTGCCCGACGGCACGGTACGCCGGGTGGGCTTCGCCGCCTCGAACGGGCATGAGTTTTACCCCATCGGCCGTGCTCTTTTGGACGAGGGCAAGGTCTCGCGCGAGAACGCCTCCATGCAGGCCATGCGCAGCTGGTTGCGGGCGCACCCGCAAGAGGGCGACGAGATCATGCGGCGCAATGCCCGCTATATCTTCTTTCGCTGGATCGACGGGGATGGGCCCATCGGATCCCAGGGTGTGGCGCTGACCCCCGGGCGCAGCCTGGCGGTCGATCCGGCGTTCATGTCTCTCGGTGTGCCGGTCTTCCTGGATACCACCTGGCCGGGGAGCAGCCGGCCTTTACGCCGTCTGATGATCGCCCAGGATACGGGCAGTGCCATCAAGGGGCCCTTGCGGGGTGACTTTTTCTGGGGCGCCGGGGAAGAGGCCTTGGCCGAGGCCGGGCGCATGAAGCAAAAGGGTATCGTCTACATCCTGCTGCCCAAACCCGTGGCCGAGCGACGCAAGATCACCAGTTGACGGGCGCGGCCCGCGCCGCTTGCCTTTTCCGCCCTGCCTTGCATTATCGACGGATTGTCCGAGCCGGTCGTGGCTCGGCTTCCGGAGAAGCGCACGCCCATGACCGAGGCCCCGATCCGTGTTGGACTGTTTGTGACCTGCCTGGTCGATTTGTTTCGGCCTAGCGTCGGCTTTGCCGCCGTGAAGCTGTTAGAAGACGCTGGCTGTCAGGTGCACGCGCCGGCGGCGCAAACCTGCTGTGGCCAACCCGCCTATAACAGTGGCGACCGGGCCGATGCCAAGGCCATTGCCGCCGCGGTGATCGATGTCTTTGAAGGTTTCGACTATGTGGTGGCACCCTCGGGATCGTGCGCCGGTATGCTGCGTGAACATTATCCGCTGCTCTTCGCGGGCGATGCCGGGATGGAAGCCCGCGCCCGCGCCCTGGCGGCGCGCACCTATGAGCTGATCTCGTTCCTCACCGATGTGCGGGGGTTGAGCGCGGTCGATGCCACCTTCCCGGGCCGCGTGACCTATCACGATGGCTGTTCCGGCCTGCGTGAGCTGGGCATCCGGGCGCAGCCGCGGGCCTTGCTGGCCAGCGTGGCCGGGCTGGAGCTGGCGGAGTTGCCCGATAGCGAGGCGTGCTGCGGCTTCGGCGGGACCTTCTGCGTGAAGTATCCGGATATCTCCAATGCCATGGTCGGCGCGAAGGCGGCGTGCGTGGCGGAAACCGGGGCCGAGACGCTGCTGGCCGGCGATCTCGGCTGTCTTTTGAATATGGCCGGAAAACTCAAGCGCGACGGCGTGAATGTGCGCGTTCGCCACGTGGCCGAGGTGCTGGCCGGCATGACCGGGCAGCCGGCTATCGGCGATGGCGAGCCCGGTTAAGCCAGCTATGTCGCCGCCGGATCGCAGCTTCAGCGAAAATGTCCGCGTCGCGGTAGCCGATCCGCAACTGCGCCGGGCTATGCACCACGTCAAGGAAGGCTTTATCGGCAAGCGGGCCAAGGCGGCGGCGCGCCTGCCGGAATTCGAAACCCTGCGCGATGCGGCGCGCGACATCAAGGACCATACCTTGGCGCATCTTGATCTGTATCTGGAGCGCTATGAGGCAGAGGTGACCGGGCGTGGCGGGCACGTGCATTGGTGCGCCGGCCCGGCCGAGGCGCGTGCAGCGATCCTGGATATCTGCCGCCAGGCGGGCGCCCGCACGGTGACCAAGGGCAAATCGATGATCGGCGAGGAGATCGACATCAACGCCCACCTGGAAGCCGCCGGCATGATGCCCGTGGAAACCGATCTGGGCGAATACATCGTGCAGATGCGGCACGAACGCCCGAGCCATATCATCGCCCCGGCGGTGCATCTGACCAAGGATCTGATCGAAGCGGATTTCCGCGCCCAGCACCGGCAATTTCCGGCGGACCGGTCGCTTTCGGAGGTGCCCGAGTTGGTCGACGAGGCGCGCCAGGTGCTGCGCCAACGGTTTCTCGATGCGGATGTGGGGATTACCGGGGCGAATTTCCTGGTCGCGGAGACCGGCTCGTCCATCATCGTGACCAACGAGGGTAACGGCGATTTGACGCAAATTCTGCCACGGGTGCACATCGTGATCGCCAGCCTGGAGAAGATGGTGCCGACCTTGGAGGATGCGGCGACCATCCTGCGCGTCTTGGCGCGCTCGGCGACGGGGCAGGAATTTTCCACCTACACCACGGTCTCGACCGGACCAAAACGGCCGGACGATGTGGACGGGCCAGAAGTCTACCATGTTATTTTGCTGGATAACGGCCGCTCGGACCTGCTCGACGGGCCGTTCCGGGAGATCCTACGCTGCATCCGCTGCGGCGCCTGTATCAACCATTGTCCGGTCTATCATGCCATCGGCGGACACGCCTACGGCTCGGTCTATCCGGGGCCGATCGGCGCCGTGCTCACACCGGCCCTGGAGGGGATCGAGGCGGCGGCGGATTTGCCCGAGGCCTCGACCTTTTGTGGCCGCTGCGAAGCCGTTTGTCCCATGCGCATTCCCTTGCCCAAGCTACTGCGCCACTGGCGCGAGCGCGCGTTCGAGCGGCGGGTGACCCCGAAGACGGTGCGCGCCGGCATCGGAGTGTGGGCGTTTTTCGCCCAGCGCCCGGCGCTTTATGGATTTGCCACGGGGCTGGCGGCGCGGCTGCTCGGGATGCTGGGGGGTCGCCGCGGCCGGATTGCACGGCTGCCGCTGGCCGGCGGCTGGACCCGCTTTCGCGATTTGCCGGCGCCGGAGGGGCAAACTTTCCGGAGCCAGTGGGCGACTCGGGGGGCGGCGCGAAAAGGGCAGCGGTCATGAGCGGCGACCGAGAACGGGTGCTCGGATCCCTGCGCCGGGCGCTGGGGCGCGGGCGGGACGCGGCCGCCGATGCGGCGGCGCACACGGCGGTCGTACAGCGCATCGCTAGCCGCCAGCGCGGCCCCATACCGGCGCGCAGCCAACTGGACCCGGTGCAACAGGTGGAGCTATTCGAAACCATGGCGCGCGAACAAGCGGCCACGGTCGTTCATGTGGCGCGCGGCGACGGGGTGCCGGCGGCGGTCGCCGACTACCTGAAGGCTGCCAACCTACCGCCGCGGGTGCGCGTGGCACCGGATGCAGCCCTTACCGCTCTGCCCTGGGACGGCCAGCCACTGCTCGAGATCAGCACCGGTCGGGCGGCCGCGGAGGACCCGGTTTCCCTGACCGGCGCCTTTGCCGGTATCGCCGAGACGGGGACCCTCATGCTCCGCTCCGGCGCGTCCCATCCGACAACCCTGAACTTTCTGCCCGATGTGCATATCGTGGTGCTGCGCGCCGCCGACGTGGTCGGTCCTTACGAGGATGTCTGGGACCGGCTGCGGGCACGCGAGGGCGACGGGGTGATGCCGCGTACGGTCAACTTCGTCACCGGCCCATCGCGCACTGCCGATATCGAGCAGACCATTCAGCTCGGCGCGCACGGACCCCGACGCTTGCACATCATCTTGATCGACGAGACGGACGAGACGCCGTGAGCGGCAAGGAACGCGGCCGCAAATCGCCGCCGAGCGGTCTGTCGCCGGAGGAAAAGTTGCTCTGGGCACAAGCCATGCGCGATGCCGAAGCGTTGCCCCGGGGCAAACGGCCGGCCCCTAAACCCGTGCCCAAGGACCCGATCGCGGCGAAACCCGCGCCGGCCCGGCCGCGTCCGGCGACGCCGCCGGTGCCAGCAAAAAAGGTGCGCAAGGCGCCGCCGCCACCGCTGGCCGCCGGGGCCATGGTGGACGTAGATCGGCGCACCACCGAACGCCTGAAGCGCGGCCAAATGCCAGTGGAGGCGACCCTCGATCTGCATGGCCATACGCGCGCCGAGGCGCACGGCGAGCTGAATGCCTTTCTTGCCGCGGCGCACGCCGGCGGCCGGCGGTGTGTTCTCGTTGTCACCGGCAAGGGGGCAAGCAAGACCGGTGGCGGCGTGCTGCGCGCCGAAGTGCCCAAGTGGCTGAACGAAGAGCCGAACCGGGCCCGAATTCTGGCCTTCGCTGGGGCCCGACCGCAGCATGGCGGTGGTGGCGCCCTTTATGTGCTGCTGCGCCGGCGGCGCGGCGAATAGGGCAGGCTAGTTTAAGGACTAGCCGCGCGGCGAATCATCGCTAAACTGCTATCGAGTTAAGTAACTGTGGCAGCAAGGCATCTGCTCGGTATAATTACGATAACGAAACGAACGCCCAAATTAATTATGATATCGAAACGATCCACCTTGTGACCCCTTTTGGCATGCGTCTGCGCGCCCTGCGGGCCGAGCGCAATCTGGCGCTCAAAGATATGGCCGCCGGCCTCGGCGTATCTGCGGCCTACCTCTCGGCCCTGGAGCACGGCCAGCGCGGCCGCCCCAACCGCCGCTTCGTGCACCGGGTCTGCCAGTATCTGGGGGTCATCTGGGACGATGCGGAGGAATTGCAGCGCCTGGCCGACATCTCGCACCCACGGGTTACCGTCGATACCTCCGGCCTCTCCTCCCGGGCGACCGAATTCGCCAACCTGCTGGCCGAGCGCATCGGCGATCTGCCGGAAGAGACGATCGAGAAGATGTTGGCGGAGGTGAAAGAAAGAAGCGTCGGCGTTTAGAGAATAAACTTCGACAGATCGGTGTTCTTGGCCAACTCGCCGACACGTATCCGGACATATTCGGCGTCGATGTCGACTGTTTCGCCGCCGCGGTCGGTGGCGGTGAAGGAGATTTCCTCCAGGAGCTTTTCCATCACCGTGTGCAGGCGCCGGGCGCCGATGTTTTCGATGCTGGCGTTGATTTCGGCGGCCAGGTCGGCCAGGGCGTCGATCGCCTCGTCGGCGAAATCGAGGGTGACGGACTCGGTCCCCA
>Ga0209633_10002292_pt1 | contig 18642 bp, 23 predicted proteins | sample Cruoilmetagenom1_FD_187290 | JGI IMG/M metagenome (GOLD analysis project Ga0209633, IMG submission 187290) | Oil polluted marine microbial communities from Coal Oil Point, Santa Barbara, California, USA - Sample 1 (SPAdes) (version 2) | ecosystem: Environmental > Aquatic > Marine > Oil seeps ... | reverse complement strand
AAACAATCGTTAAGGAGAGCAGCTGCACATTTCGGCATATATGTCAAGTTTTATTTTTAAAATTTCAGCAAAAAATATGGTTAGACCCCTGTTTTAGAAATCTAACCATATGGATATAAACGTTAATTAAATGACATTGGGGTGTGAACAGTAACAAGAAATAATTAAAGTCTTAAAAAAGTAGTTGCTAAAAGCAAATATATTATATAAAATAAATATGGACAAAATAATTTAATTTGAGGAGGAAATGATTTGACAATAAAAATTGTTAATACATTGGGTGATATAATAATTGACAGAAATGTTGTAGCCAAATTAGCTGCGGTATCTGCAATGGAATGTTATGGATTAGTTGGAATGGTTTCTAAAAATACTACATCTGGTTTAATCAAGATTTTAAAAAATGAACATTTAAATAGAGGTGTAGAAATAATAGTTGACGAAGTTGGTATTACTATTGACTTATATGTTATAATTCAATTTGGCACTAAAATTTCTGTAGTAGCTGAAAATATAATTAGCCAAGTTAAATTTAATGTAGAAAAACAGACTGGGTTGAATGTGAATAAGGTTAATTTGAACATTGAAGGTGTTAAAACTAAATAACAAGGAGTGAAGACTATTGGATATAAAAAAAATTGATGTAGTTTTGTTAGAACGAATGTTTAAACAAAGCAATCAGGAACTTAAAAGGAATATAGAATTGGTTAATGATTTAAATGTTTTTCCAGTACCGGATGGAGATACAGGAACAAATATGTCATTGACTTTGCAATCTGCGATAGAATCGATTAATAATAGCAAAATGTATTCGATTGAAACTCTTTCAAAGGAAATTTCAAAGGGCTCTCTTATGGGAGCAAGAGGAAATTCTGGTGTAATATTATCGCAAATATTTAGAGGCTTTGCAAAAGGCTGTGAAGGTAAAGAAGAACTTGGCGCTATAGATTTAGCTAATGCTCTTGAAAAAGCATCTGAGGTTGCGTATAAAGCTGTAATGAAACCAGTTGAGGGTACTATTTTAACTGTTATAAGAAAAACTAGTGAATTTGCAGTTCAATTTGCTAATGAAGAAACTACTATAGATGAAGTTATTGATTATATTATTTCTATGGCAGAAAAAGTACTTGAAGAAACTCCTGAACAACTAGAAGTTTTAAAGCAAGCTGGTGTAGTAGATGCTGGTGGAAAAGGATTAGTATGCATTTTTAAAGGGTTTAGACATGCAATAAAAGGTAGAGAATTGCTTGAAGAAGAAATAACTTCTAGAGTTAAAATAGAAACTCATAAAATTCTTGCTCCGGAAGATATTGAATTTGGATATTGTACTGAATTTATTGTAAAGGGTTCAATTAATGCAAAAGTTTTAAAAGAAAAAATTATGAAACTTGGAGATAGTATGGTTTTTGTTCAAATTGATGATATAGTTAAAGTTCATATTCATACAAATAATCCTGGAATAGCGTTGGAGTATGCACTAAAAGAAGGCGAATTAATAAAGATAAAAATAGAAAATATGAGAGAGCAACACACTCAGCTATTAACTGAAGCTGAAAATGAAGTCAAAGAAGTTAAAAAGAAAGAGAAAAGCAAATATGAAATTATTGCAGTAGCAATAGGTGGAGGAATATCAACTATTTTTGAAGATCTTGGAGTTACTCAAATAATTGAAGGTGGACAAACTATGAATCCATCAACAAAAGATTTGCTTGAAAAAATTGATAATACAAATGCTGAAAACATTATAATATTACCTAATAATGGAAATATCATTTTAGCAGCTGAGCAAGCTAAAAAGATTAGTGATAAGAATATATATATCGTACCAACTAAAACAATTCCTCAAGGGATTAATTCATTGATTGAATTTGATTGGGAAGATGAACCTGAAAATAATATTGAGAAAATGAAAGAATGTATCTCAAATGTTAATACAGTTGAAATAACATATTCTGTAAAAGATACTGTATTTGATGATATTGAAATAAAAGAAAATGAAATACTAGGGGTATCTCAAGGAAAGATTGTATCTGTTGGGGATAATCTTCATGATATTACTTTGAAAACTATTAAAAGTGTTATTAATGAGGATACGGAGATAATTACTATTTACTTTGGTGAGGATGTTAAAGAAGAAGATGCAAATAACTTAGCTGAAGAAATCGAAAAATTAATTGAATTTGGAGATGTAGAAGTTTATTACGGTGGTCAACCGTTATACTATTATTTAATTTCAGTTGAATAAAAAACTGCCCTAAGTCATCTTAGGGTTTTTCTTTAACAAAAAAGAGGTATTTATGAATATTAATGATAATATTGAAAGTTTAAAAGGTGTTGGAAGTAAACGCCAATCATATTTACATAAATTAAATATTTACACAATAAAAGATTTGATTAATCATTATCCAATAAGATATATTAATAAAAGTAAAATTTGCAGTGTAAAAAATACAACTAATGGAGAAAATATTACTATAAAAGGAAAAGTTATAAATATTGTTAATAGAAAAAACTATAAAAGAAAATCACCCATTAATGTGCTAATAAAAGATAAATTTGGTGATAATTTTGAAGTGGTTTTTTTTAATCCGAAATATGTTATAAATAGATTGAAAATTGATGAAATATATTATTTTTTTGGAAAAGTTGAAAATAGAAAAATGGCTCATCCAGATTTCATTAATGAAAAAGCTCATAATGTAGATGAATTTTTAAGAATAACTCCTGTTTATCCTCTTACAAATGGACTTATGCAATGGCATTTACTTAAAATGATTAATGATTTATTAAAAGAATTAAATATTGATGCTCATGAAACGCTCATTGATGATATTGTTAAAAGAAATAATTTATGCTCATATGGATATGCAATAAAAAACATTCATTTTCCAAATGATAAAGAAGCTTATAAAGTTGCTAAATATCGATTAATTTTTGAGGAATTTTTCAATATTCAATTAAGGCTAATATTATTAAAAAATAATTTTCAAGAAGAAGAAGGTATTAAATTCCAAATGAACGATATGGTTTATAATTTCATTGATAATCTTTCATTTAAATTAACTGATGCTCAATCAAGAGTGTTAAAAGAAATTTTTAATGATATGCAAAAAAAGAAAGTAATGAATAGAATAATTCAAGGAGATGTAGGATCAGGAAAGACAGTTATTGCAATGGCAGCATTATACTTATCATATTTAAACGGCTATCAAGGTGCTTTTATGGCACCAACTGAACTTTTAGCAATTCAACATTATAATTCGTTTACAAGTTATTTTGATGGCAGAGGAGTTAATGTAAGATGTTTAACGTCATCAATAAAAAATAAAGAAGAAATATATAAGGAAATTGAAAATAATGAAGTAGATATAGTTATTGGAACTCATGCCCTTTTACAGGATAAAGTTAATTTTAATAATTTGGGATTAATAATAACTGATGAACAACATAGATTTGGTGTAAGGCAAAGAGAAAAATTATCAAAAAAATCAGATAATAAACCTGATGTTTTAGTTATGTCAGCAACTCCAATTCCACGAACTTTATCAATGGTTATTCACGGTGATTTGGATATTTCTGTAATAGATGAATTGCCTATTGGAAGAAAAGAAATAAGTACACATTATATTAAGAAAAGTAAAAAAAATGAAATGTATGATTTTATAAGAAAAAATATTAATGAAGGTAGACAAGCGTATTTTGTTTGTCCTTTAGTTGAGGACTCTGAGAAATTAGATCTTTTATCAGTTGAAAAACATTATTATGAACTTAATGAAGTGATTTTTAAAGAATTTAATGTTGAAATGATACATGGTAAATTAAAAAATGATAAAAAAGATGAAATAATGACAAAGTTTAAAAATGGTGAAGTTGATATTTTAGTATCTACTACAGTAATTGAAGTTGGAATAGATGTAACAAATGCAAATATCATGGTAATTGAAAACGCAGAAAGATTTGGATTATCGCAATTACATCAGCTAAGAGGAAGAGTTGGGAGAGGAAGCTTTCAAAGTTACTGTTTTTTATTAGCTGATAAACTTGGAAAGATTTCAAAAGAGAGAATTAAAATTATGACTGAAACAAATGATGGTTTTAGAATCTCTGAAAAAGATTTAGAATTAAGAGGTGCAGGAGACATTCTTGGAACTAGACAGTCTGGGATAATTGAATTTAAAATAGCAAATATAATTAAAAATAATGACATTTTAATTCAAACTCAAGAAGAAATTAAGTTTCTTCTTAATGAGTATAAAAATGGAGAAAATAAAGAAATAATTGAATTTGTAAATAATGTATCAAAAGAGGATATTTAAGGGTTACAAAATATTGTAATTATGGTATTATATTTTTAGAGGTGAAGCAATGAGAGTAATTAGTGGTAAAGCAAGAGGAATTAAATTGGATACTTTAGAAGGAATTAATACTAGACCAACGACTGATAGAGTTAAGGAATCTCTTTTTAGTAGCATTCAATTTGATATTAGAAATAGTAAAATTTTAGATTTATTTTCAGGCTCTGGAGCTTTAGGGATTGAATCAGCATCAAGAGGCGCAAGTGAAGTTATTTTAATTGAACAGAATAAAAAATGTAAAGCTATTATTGAGAGTAATATTAAAAAAACTAAATTAACAAATATTAAATTATATGTTAAGGATGCATTTGATTATTTAACTGAGACAAATGAAAAATTTGATGTTGTTCTTCTTGATCCACCGTATAATAATAAACTTGAAATTAAAGCAATAGAATATATTTTAGATCGTAATATTTTAAATGAGAACGGTTTAATAGTAATTGAAAGAGATAAAAATGATAAAATTAAATTTGATTTTGATGGTCTTGAATTAATTAAAGAAAAAAAGTATGGAAATACAGTTATTGTATTACTTAGGAGGAATGTATGAAAGTAGCGATTTATCCAGGAAGTTTTGATCCAATAACAAATGGACATATGGATATTGTTGATAGAGCATCAAAAGTTTTTGATAAAGTAATTGTTGCTGTTTTAATAAATGGTGGTAAAAATCCGATGTTTGATCTTGACGAGAGAGTTGAATTAGTTAAGAAATCATTAGTTAATAATAAGAAAGTCGAAGTTGATTCATTTACTGGATTATTAACTGATTATATTAAAGAAAATGATGTTGATGTAATTGTAAAGGGATTAAGAGCAGTATCTGATTTTGAAAGTGAATTTCAAATGGCTACAATGAATAGAAAATTGAATGAAAATGCCGAAACATTTTTCTTAACTACAGATATGAAATATGCTCATTTAAGTTCTTCATTGGTAAAGGAAGTATTTAGACTTGGTGGTGATATTGAAGAATTTGTGTCTAAGCCTGTTTTAGATGCTATGATTGATAAGGGGGTAGGAGATGAATAACATTAAGAAGTTAGAAGTGTTAGATTTATTAGATGAAATAGAAGATATGTTAGAAAATGTATCATCAGTTCCTTTTACAGGTAAAATAATGTTAAATAGAAATGAACTTATTGATATTATAAGCAAAATATCAGCAAAAATTCCTGAAGAATATCAACATGTAAAATATCTTTTTAGAAATAGAGATGAAATTTTAGCAGAAGCTGAAAAAGAAGCTCAAACTATTGTTGAAAATGCAAGCAAAAAAGAAAATCAAATATTAAATGGAATTGAAGTTAAAAAGAAAGAGTTAAATATTCAATTTACTGAAGAACATAGAAAATTAATTGATAATAGTGAAGTTGTTATTATAGCAAAAAAAGAAGCTAAAGAAATAATTAATGAAGCAAAATTAAAAGCAAATGAAATGAGAACTTCATCATTTGATTATTCTCATGAAATGCTACTAAAAAGCAGAAATGATCTTGAAGCAAGAATTTCAATACTTGATAGAAACATTTCTGAACTTGAAAGAATGAAATAATTATTTAATAATTACTGGTTTGTTTAGATAATCTAAATTACCAGTTTTTTTATTCTTAATAATTTGATATATATTAGTTGCTCTAATATCTGTATCAATCATCATTTTTGAAATCTCATCTTGTGGAATGTAATTCTTTAAATTAGTTATTACAGGAATATCTGATTTTTCATTTATTTGTTTAATTAAATTTTGACCTTTTTTATTAAATCCAAGCACTCGAATATAACGTGGAGAATGGTAAATATAATCTTTTTTAATATCTAAAAGTATTTTAAAAAGAATACGTTGAATTCTTGTATATGTATAGCGTTTAGTTTTAATTTTAAGAATTAGTTCTTCTAATGTTTCTGTTTCCATTGATGCTTTTTTAATTCTGTTTTCAAGGCCTTCTGTTATATCATGAATGTTTTTAAGTTCATTTAAATTCATTGATCTGATTTTATAGAAAATTAAATTTTCAAAATCATCTCTAAAAACTAAATCAGCTTTATTTTCAATGAAAGAATCATAAGTGGATTTTGGAATTGAATTTTTAATATTATCAAAATTTATATTATTTCTAATAGCATTTCTTATTGCAGTTGCTGAAGAAATATTTCCAGTTAAAGTGTTATCATGATAATCATTTGAAGTTCTTGTTATTGTTTTAAGTTCAATATTACTTGAAGTACTGAAAATTGCTTTAGAATATTCAATACCTAGAATATTATTTGGTTTAGAATTTATTATAGAAATTTCTCCTAAATATTCTTTTAAAGCTAATTCTCTTGCTTTTGGAAATACTATGCCTTCATTTAAATGTTTCTTTAATAAACTTTTAAATTCCTCTGGTTCGTCTGCAAAAATTTTTCCTATTTTTAAAAATGGTTCTATATTTCCATTTTCGCTTCCAAATGAAAGTGTATTTACAATGTTTAGTGAATTTAATATTTCTATGGCTCCTTTTGCAAAAAATTCAGCACTATTCATTGAATAAACTGTAGGTAATTCAATTACTAAATCTACACCATTTTCAATTGCGTTTTTTGTTCTTGTCCATTTATCCATTATTGCTGGCGTTCCTCTTTGCAAAAAATGGCCACTCATAATACATATAACTGTATCTGAATTTGACATTTCTTTTGATTTTTCTAAATGATATTTATGACCGTTGTGAAACGGGTTATATTCTGTAATTATTCCTAATGTTTTCAAAAAAACCTCCTAAATAATAAATATTTTATCATATTTATTTTAAATTTTCATCTTTCATATTAAATATTTGTAAAAATATAGTAAATTGATATAATTAAAGGAGAGAGGTGATCGAATGCATAAAAAAATAATTTTTTTATTTGTAGTTATAGCTGTTGTTTTTTCTTTTGCTTCATTTTCTGATAGTAATGAAATTGCTATATATATCAATGAAGATAAAGTTGATTTTTATGATACTTTGCCATTTATTGATGAAAATGATAGAACAATAGTACCTGTAAGATTTATAAGCGAAAGTTTTGATGCTTATGTTAAATGGTATTCTGAAACAAGAGAAGTAAAAATTATTAAAGATGATAAAACTATAATATTAAAAATTGATTCTAATGTTGCAAAAATCAATGGTGAATCTATTGAAATGGATACAAAAGCATTAATTGTAAATAATCGTACAGTTGTGCCGTTAAGATTTATTTCTGAAGCTTTTCAATTTGAAATAAATTATAAATATGATTATGATATTAGAGATGATAATGAAAAGAAACATATTATTGACATTTATAATGTTGAATTATTGCTATATAATGAATTAAAAAAAGTAAATGATGAGGAAATTGATATAACTAAATATAATCTTACTATAAAAGATATGGATAACTTAAATGAAGAAATGATAGATTTGTTTCCAGATCTATTTTTTAGTGATAGATTTGTATATACTTATTCTGAGAATGAAGTAATGAGTATAAAATATTTATTTGATCAAAATATTGGAGTTTTAAAAGAAGAGTATGATAATTTAGTTAATGAAAGTAATGAAATAATTGAAGAAATTATTAAGGACAATATGAGTGACTATGAAAAAGAAATTGCAATACATGATTATTTAGTTGAACATGTTGAATATGATATTAATAATGAATATTCGACAAAGGCACATACTGCATATGGAGCAATAGTAAATAATATTGCTGTTTGTGATGGTTATGCAGAAGCTTTTGATTATTTATTAAAAAAAGTTGGTATAAAATCAAAGTTAATATTTGGAAAAACGGAAAATATATCACATGCATGGAATTTAGTTGAAATTGAAGATGAGTTATATTTCGTTGATGTAACTTCAGATGACCCAATAAATAATGAAGAAAATATAATGAGCTATAATTATTTCAATGTTCCTTATGTATTAATAATGAATAGCCATGAGGTATTTGAGGATTATTCATATGTTAATCATATTTCAGAAAATTATTTTTATAAAAATGATTTATTATTTGGAGATGAAGTAATTGCTATTGAGTATATTAATAATAAATTAATTGAAGATCAAGGTAATACAAGATTATATTTTATGCTTGATTCAGAAATTTCAAATTACAATATAGATATTGAAAATATAATAAATAATTATATAGATAAGAATCGTTCGATTTTTACAGGTAGTTATTCTTATATTAAAAGTTATAAAGATGATGATTTAATTTTCGATATTTCTATTGATGTTGAAAGAAAGTGAGAGGATAAAATGGAAAAACTAAATTTCATATATAATAGGAAAAGTATAAGAAAATTTAAAGATGAAAAAGTTAAACATGATGATCTTGTTGAAATAATAAAAGCAGGTATGCAAGCTCCATCTGCACATAATGTACAAAATTGGCATTATGTTGTAGTAGAAAGCGAGAATATAATAAAAGAAATTGCTAAAATAGTTACAGAGAAACATTCAAAGATAATTGATGTTATTAATGATGAAGAAAAAACAAAAAGATTTAAAAAAATGATTAAATATTATACTTTTTTTAAAAATGCACCAGCTTTAATTTTAGTTTTTGGTTCTTCTTATGAAGCAACTGGAATAGATCTATTAAATGAAATTGATAATAATGAATCGCAAAATTTTATAAATGTTCAACCTGGAATTCAAAATATTGGTGCAACAGTAGAAAATATATTGCTTGCAATTTCTGCACTTGGTTATGGTGGCTGTTGGATGACAGGTCCACTTTTTGCTAAAAAAGAAATAGAGAATTATATAGCATTAAAAGACAGTGGTTTTAGTTTATATGCTTTAATTCCTGTAGGTGTTCCATTAAAAGATAGAAATAGAGTTCCTAAAAGAGAAGCTATTGAAGATAAAATAACTTTTATGTAAAATCAGAAAATTCTATAGCAAAAAAACATTGAAATGTTTTTTAAAATTATATATAATCATTATGTTACTAAAAGCATTGGAGTGTTGATATGACTAAAAGAATTGCAATATTGGGTGGACCAAGATGTGGAAAAACTACATTAGTACAACAATTATTTGTTGATATGAAAATAAGTGGATATGATGTTGGGTATGCATTTGAATATTCAACTGATTATTTAAGAGATAAAGGAATGATTGAATCTATATCAGAACAATATGGAATATATCTTGGACAAAAAAGATTAGAACAAAAATTAAATGCATTTGAGTATGCATTAACAGATTACGCAACTTTTGTTCCATATATTTACGGAAGATTTATGTTGGGAAATAAAGAAAGATCTCAAAAAGAAATTGAGATATTAAAAGACTTATATATTATTGCTTTAGAAGAGCTTTCTGAATATAATCATATTTTTTATTTGCCTAGAGAATTTGGTTATGAAAAAGATGGCGTAAGATGGCAAGATTATGATGTTGCTAAAGCAATTGATGAAGCAATATTAAATTTTTTAGAAGCTGAAAATATAAATTTTAATACCGTTAGTGGATCCACAAAAGAAAGAGCAAAAAGTATTTGTGAAATTTTGGATATAAATGTTGAAGAAGCTACAAATTTAGATAATAACTAATATATGTGATTTTCAATTGGAGTGCGATTAATATGAAACAAAGTGAAAATTATAGGATTTTAGCTACACAATTTTTAGAACAAGAAAATTTATTAAAGGCTAGAAAATTTTATAATAAATCATTGGAAATTAGGCCTGACAATATAAAAACATTATATGATTTAGGTTATTTTTGTGATAAATATGAAGATGAAAATGAAGCGCTTGATATTTATAAAAGAATAATTGAAATTGACAATAAAGAACCCGGGGCATATTATGCAATAGCAATAATTTTAGAAAGAAGGTCTGAATTCCAAGAAAGTATAAAGTGTTATAAAAAAGCCATTGAGCATGATCCAGAGTATTATAATGCATATCTTTATATTGCAGAAGTTTATGAAAAACTTAAAGATTATGAAAATGCGGAAATTAATTTTAAAAAAGCAATTTTTGTAAATGCAGAAAATTTTTGGGCATATAATAATTATGGCTCGTTTCTTGAAGAACGTGATAGAAATGAAGAGGCTTTAGAAATATTTAAAAAGGCAATTATTAATGATTCAGATAGTTATCTTGCATATTTTAATATTGCTGTTGTTTATAAAAAATTGAAAAATTATGATTTAGCAATTGAGAATTATAAATATTCAATAGAGCTAAATAATTATTATCCATATAGTTATTTAAATTTAGCTATTCTTTATAAAGAATTTGAAGAATACAAAGAAGCAATTAAAATAGCAAGTGAAGGAATAATATATAATAATGATATTAGTGTGTTATATTATAATAGAGCAATTTTTTTAGTTAAAAATAATCAAAATGAATTAGCATTAGATGATTTAAGAAAAGCCGTTGAATTAAGTCCTAGTCTAAAAAAATATGTAGAAGAAGACAATGATTTTACAGTTTTAAGAATATATAATGAATTTAATGACATAATATTATAAAGAGGAGAGTGAAGATAATGGGTGCTAAAGTTACTATTATTTATTGTACATCATGAGGTTATATAGGTAGAGCAGTTGCTCTTGCAGATAAAGTACTCAGTGAACATAAAAATGTAATTGAAGAACTTATACTTAAACCATCAGCCGGTGGAGTATTTGAAATTTCTGTAAATGATAAAGAGGTTTTCTCAAAACTTTTAGAGGATAGATTTCCTGGAATAGGTGAAGCTGAATTTCTTATCAGAAATGAGATTGAAGGATATTAATAAGAATATTAAAAGAGAAGCAATTATAAAATTGGTTCTTTTTTTATTGTATAGGAAAGTGCATTGGATATTGTAACGAGTGACATGTTTATTTGAATATTATTGGGATTGTAATGGCCTATCTAAAACATTCAGTAGGAATTTTTTTATTGACAAAAATATCATATAACATTATACTTGCTATAGCAATCAATGTTATAGCAAGTATAATTAGGAGGAATTATGGAAATAAGTGAATTAATCGAGGTTATACCAAAATATATGCAAAAGATTTGTTTTAATTATGCGCCAAGTAGATCTAAAGAGGAAATGAATAACACACATATAAAAATATTAATTGCAATAGGTAAAAATCCAGGAGTTTCTCTTAGTGAATTAAGTAAATTAGTTATGGTAGATCAAGGTGCACTAAGTAGAATTATTAAAAAATTTAGTGTTGATAATTTAATAAAACAAGAAAGAAGTGAAAAAGATAGAAGAGTTACATGTCTTTTTTTAGAAGAAACAGGTAATAATATATATTTAAATAATATTAAAAAAATTAATGATCATATTGATAATACTTTTTCTAAGTTTGCCGATGATGAAAAAGAAGATATTGTTTATGCATTAAAAACGTTAGAAAAATATTTAGATAAATTTTAGTATATGGAGGTAATAAAATGCAAGAAGAAAAAATTCAAGAATTTTATAAAAATAATTATAGTATGAAAGAATTTTATCATATTATTGATATGGCATTAACGTCTATGAAAGCATTTAAAAAAGGGAAAAAAGATGGTTTTTTAAATGAAAAATTCGAAGAAAGAATTAATTTAGCTGTTACTGAAGTAAATGGATGTGAGATATGTAATACTTTTCATGTAGGTAAAGCCGAAAAAGTTGGAATGAGTCAAATGGAAATTAGCTCATTAAATCTTGGTGGAATTGGTATTCAAACTACTAAAGAAGATATTGCGATTGAATTTGCAAAACATTATGCTGAAAATAAAGGAAAATCAGAAAATGAAGAATGGGAGAAACTTGTTAAGGCATATGATATTCAAAAGGCTGAAAGTATTATGGGAGCAATTAGAATAATAATGATGGGAAATGCTTATGGAATTGCAGCAGGAGCTTTTTTAAATAGACTTAAGTTTAAACCTGTAGAAGGAAGTAATATATTTAACGAATTAGGAGTAACTTTAAGTGTGATATTGTTTATACCAATATTAGGAATAAAACATTTATTTAATTAATTTATAAAAAAAACGATTAAAAAAAATCGTTTTTTTTGATTATATTTTTTTATTAATTTTATATCCAACGGATATATATATTAACGTCAAGACTCAGGTGTAGATTCTGTTAAAGGATTATCCGAATCAAAATTCATACCGTTTTTTAAAGAATGAGCATCAAAATCGAATGATCGCAATAATCCAACAATTTGATTTGATAATTGTCCGCTATAGCAGATTATTACAATTCTTTCTCCTTTTAAAAAGAAATCTTCTTCAATTAAATCACCTATTTCAGAACAATCACAATAAAGTGAACCTTTAAAATGGCTATCGTCATAATCACATTTATCGCGAATGTCCAACATAAAAACATATTCACCATTATTAAGAGCGATAGATAATTCTTCATAAGTAACAAAATGTTTTTTACCTTCTTTTAATTCGTTAAAATAATTTCTAGCTTGCTGTGATATTTGCATAATGCCTCCTTGAATTCTCTATAATCTAATTATATTATCAGAATGTTTAAAATGCAAGAAGATAGATAATTAATTAACAATAATATCATAAATTATATTTTTTTAATTTTTACTGCAGTACCATAACAAAGTACTTCAGCAGCACCTTGCATTACAGAAGAACTTGAATATCTGATATTAATTATTGCATCAGCACCTAGTGCTTCAGCTTTTTTTATTATTTCTTGTTTAGCACCAGCTCTTGATTCAGTCATCATTTGTTCATACTCCTCTAAATGGCCTCCTACTAAAGTCTTAAAGCCACTTAAAATATCTTTGCCAATATGTTTAGCTTGAATTGTATTTGCTTCTACAATTCCTAAAGCTTCAGTTATTTCATAACTTGGTACATAATTAATATTTAATGTTAACATATGATCATCTCCTTTTAAACTACTTGTCTTCAATATTATCTTTTAATATTTCAGTACAATATGGACATACATTCCAACTATCTTTAACTATTTTTTTACAACTTGGACAAATTTTATTAAGTTCTTGATTGCAATTTGGGCATACTTTATAACTTCTTTTTACTTTGAACCCGCAATTTGGACAATTTAAATAATCATCATTTTGTCTAATAATTAAGTAAATAATTAGTCCTATATAATTTGGTATTAATAAAACTAATAAAAGCCACATAATAGATTGCATATTTCTTTTTTTAGAATCTGTGTATGCATAGATACCCATTATTAATTTAATTAATAAGAATATTATTACTATAATTATATGATTTGAATCAGCTATATTACCTAAATAAAAATTTAGCATTTTATCACTCCTCCTCGATTAGATTTATTAAAAAATCTTTATTTAAATATATTGGAATTATAATTAAAGAAAAAAAACTAATTCTTACAATATAAAAAAGAAATATATTTTCTAGATTATGATTTAAGAAATAAAAAAAATTATTAACGAAAAATACTAATATTCCAGATAGTAGCAAAATAAAGAGAAAAATATTATTTGAAGTGGTTTTCTTTTTACTTTTAATTAGTGTTTTAGTTTCTAAATTTGAATCTAAAGATTCATTTGTATTTAAAATAGTTCTAAGAAAATCATCAAAATCATTGTTCATAATTACCTCCAATCATTTTTTTTAATTCATTCTTTGCAGTATTAATTCTTGATTTAACAGTTCCAATAGGTATATTTAATAATTCAGATATTGTTTGATATTTTAAATTATCAAAGAAATATAAAATAATAACAATTCTATATTTTTCATCAAGTTTATTTATATAAATTTCAATCTCAGCTTTTTTTTCGTTTTCTATAATCATATCTTCTGTAGTTAATGAAGATGCTGCGCTATTAATGTAAAAATCTTTTGTTTTTATATCATTAAAATATTTATTATATTTGTTTTGAGATTTTATTTTATTGTAATTATCACGGTAGATATTTAAACATAATGTATAAGACCAATTTTTAAAAGAATAGTTTGAATTATAAGTATTTATTTTACTTAAAATTTTTAACCAAGTGTCTTGATATAAATCATCTGCATTTATTTTGTTATAAGTTAATTTGTATGACAAATTATAGATGTTTTGTTTATATTTATTTATTAGAAGTTCAGTAGAATATGAATCTCCTTTTTTAATATTGGATATTAAGATATTGTCATCCACTACAAAACCTCCTTATACATATATACTAATCATACTATAATTTGTTCATTATTTTTTGAAAAAAAAAGATTCTACACATTTAGTGAGAATCTACTACTATCCCTTTTTTCAAGAGTTTGAATGTTTTTAAAGTTATATCTTTTATATCTTTCTAAATTTTTATTTGAGGTATCGTATAAATTGAATTGCTTAACTTGATCAATTGAATTAGATAAATTCTTTTTCTTGTTGCTAACTGAGACATACATTTTTCCGTCAGGACCTAATCTATAACTGTAATTTAATTTTGAAGAATCATTATTTTCTTCATTAAAAAATACATCATCTTTTTCAGTAGTTTCATTTATAGTATCTATAGGGTAGGTTTTGTCTATTTCTTTTGTTTTATCCTTTATAGTATTATCAACAATAATTTTGATTTCTATATTGTTAGAACTGCTTACTATATTTTTGGCTTCTTTTTCGGATACAATAACAGTAATTACTGCTTTTGAAATAGAATTATCATTATTATATTTTATATCTACATTTTTGACATTACCTGAAACTTGTGAAACAATGCTGTTAATTTTGTTTTTTAAATCTTTGTTTTTTGTATCCGCATAACTGTTATTACGGACTATTTGATTAGAGTTTAATGAAATATTCATTATTATCGCCTCCAACCTATTCATATAATATATACCCATAAAAACAAATTTTATTCAATAATTGTAATTGAAATAAAGTATTGAAATAAAACAAAGAAAATATATAATGTATAAAGGAGGGGATGCAATGGGATATATTCATATATATACTGGAAATGGTAAAGGTAAAACTACTGCTGCATTTGGATTGGCGTTGCGAGCTGCAATGAGCGGGAAAAAAGTTTATATTGGTCAATTTGTAAAAGACATGAAATATAATGAAACAAAAATAAGTGATATTTTAGAAAACATTACTATAGAACAATTAGGTGGAGGATGTTTTATTTATAATGAACCTACAGAAAAGGATGTAATACTAGCAAAAGAAGCATTAGAAAAATGCTATGATGTATTTGTTAAAAACACATATGACGTTATTGTTTTAGATGAATTAACTATTGCATTATATTTTAAGCTTTTATCTGTTGATGATGTAATTGAAAAGTTTTTTAAATCAGCGGGAGATGCTGAAGTGATTATCACAGGAAGATATTGTCCTGATGAGTTAATTGAAAAGGCAGATTTAGTTACTGAAATGAAAGAAATAAAACATTATTATCAAGACGGCGTTTTATCAAGAGATGGTATTGATAAATAATTTATGAAGGAATAGTGATATGGAAAAATATAATTTAGCAACATTTCATTCAACACATTTAGCATTAAAATTTGAAAGAACTCTTAAAAATGAAAATATTGATATTAAAATTATTCCGGTGCCAAGAGAAATTAGTGCTTCATGTGGATTAGCAGGAAGATTTTTAAAAAGCGATTATGAAAAAATTGCAAAAATATTAGATGAGAATAAATTAGAATATGATTTAATATATGAATATATAGATGGAAAATATAACAGCATTAATGATAATTAACAATAGAATAGGAGTATAAAATGAAATATATATTTGCAGTTTTATCATTAATAATAGTTGGTGGTTGTATATTGTTAAATGAACCTTTATATTTAGGTTTTTTAATAGCCATAATTTTAAATATAGGCTATTATGTGATTTTTGAAAAATACCCATTAAAAGAAATTAATAGATATTTATTAAAAGGAATTTTAGAACATAGAATTATTTATTTAATAATTATACTTATTGGTGCAATTGTATCAGCATGGATTTCATCTGGAGTTGTACCAAGTCTTATTTATTATGGTTTTGAATATATTAATGTAAATCATATATTATTATTAAGTTTTGTTTTTACATCAATTGTTTCTGTTTTCATGGGAACTGCACTTGGTACAATTTCAACAGTTGGTATTGCAATAATGGGTATTGGTATTGGTTTTGGAGTTGATTTGCATATTTTATTAGGAGCAATTGTTTCAGGTAGCTTTATTGCAGATAAAATGTCTCCAATATCAGGTTTAAATAATTTATTATTTGTTGTTACAGACACTGAATATAAAAAAGCTACAAAGGAAATGATGAAGACGTTTATTCCTGTTTATATAATAAGCATAATATTTTATTTTATAATGGATAATAGAATGATTATTCATAATACAGATATGAAACAAGTAGAAATATATAAAAGTTTAATTTCTGAGACTTTTGTTATTTCACCTTTTTTATTATTTGTACCATTGATTATTATTCTTTTACCATTTTTTAAAATTAAAGCAAAATTTGCGCTTTTTACTGGAGTTATACTTGGATCACTTTTAACAATATTTGTTCAAGGATATACATTTATTGAAACTATAAAAGTAATATTTTTTGGATTTCATATTTCAGGAAATGGTATTTTAAAAACTATATTAAATAGTGGTGGAATTTATGCAATGGTAGAAGTTATTTTTATTGTTATGGGAGCACTAGGGCTTGTTGGACTTTTAGATGGAGTAGGATTATTAAATGAAATATCAAATAAAATTGTAGTTGGAATAAAAGATAAAAAAAGTTTAATATTAAGAACTGTTTTTATATCTTCAATATTTACCGTTATAACATGTGATCAGACAGTAGGTGTTATAGTTCCAGCAAAATTATTTAAAGAAAAGTATAAAAAATTCGAATTAAAAAAAGAAACATTAACAAGAGTTATATCTGATTCAGGTGTAGTTATTGCTCCACTTATGCCATGGAATGTGAATGTAATAGTTTTTTCAACAGTACTTGGAATTACAGGTATGAAATTTGCTTTATATTCAATACTTTGTTATATATTTCCACTTATTACTATACTATATGCTTTTACTGAAAAAAAACTCTTCAATAATTAATTTGAAGAGTCTTTCTTTTTATATATTTTTATTTGATTTTTACCATTTTCTTTAGCTTCATACAATGCATTATCTGCTTTTTTTAATAATTCTTTTAAATTTGGAGAATGAACAGGATAATTTGCTATTCCAAAACTTGCTGATACTTTAAATGGAAAAGATTTAACAAGTTTATCTTCTAAAAGACTCAATCTAAATTCTTCTAAAATTTCTATACTTTTATTAAGATCCATTTCTAAAATAATAATAAATTCATCGCCACCATATCTTATAACTTTTCCATCATATGGTGCAAAAAATTTAATTGTTAAATCTGAGATTCTAATTAATAATTCATCGCCTTTATTATGGCCAAAAGTATCATTTACCATTTTAAAATTATCTAAATCAAAAAGAATATAACTGATACTATTTGATTCATTATAATCAAGTAAATTATTAAGATATCTTCTATTTAAACAATTAGTTAAAATATCTCTACTTGATAATTTTGAAACCTCTGAATATAAATAAGAATTCATTAAAGTGTTACTTAATTGAATTGACAAAGTAGTAAAAAAATTAATCTTGGATTTAGTAAAAAAATTACTTTGTGAATGATTTGCAATTAAAAATCCTGAAATTTCGTCTGTTACTAAATCAAATAGTGGAATAGTTAAACATGTTGAATTATCACTACTTGAAGAATTTAATTTAACTTTAGCAATATTATTATATTTTTCATCTAATACTATATTTGTTTTTACTTCAAATTCATTATTTGATTTATTGTTTATTGAATAATGATTATATGTATCATTTTTCTGTTTTACTATTAATGATGAAGCATTTAAACCGAAAATACCAATTAATATATCTATTAACATATAAGCAATTTCAGATTCTGTTTTAAGTTTTCCTGAATATTTGACGATTTCTCCAATTATCCAAATAAAATTACTTTTCTCAGCCACTTCAGCTTTCAAATCAAGTATTTTCTTATTCTGCACTAATATTAATTCTTCTCTTTCTCTATTTAACATAATTACTCCTTTATTCCCTAATGTGATTATTATATAATAAAATCATTAAAAAATAAACCTCTTTAATATGCAAATGATATAAAAAAATGTATAATGATAAAAGGAGGGAAAAATGGAATTAATTAAAGAATTTATTAAATATTATAAACCGCATAAAAAACTTTTTTTTATTGATAT
>Ga0209633_10002291_pt1 | contig 18642 bp, 12 predicted proteins | sample Cruoilmetagenom1_FD_187290 | JGI IMG/M metagenome (GOLD analysis project Ga0209633, IMG submission 187290) | Oil polluted marine microbial communities from Coal Oil Point, Santa Barbara, California, USA - Sample 1 (SPAdes) (version 2) | ecosystem: Environmental > Aquatic > Marine > Oil seeps ... | reverse complement strand
ATTGCAAGTTGGACATATTGAACGTTTTAATCCGGCATTGCTAAGTTTAGAAAAATACAATATGAATCCTAAATTTGTACAAACAGATAGACTCGCACAATTTAATCCACGTGGTACAGATGTCGCGGTTGTTTTAGATTTAATGATTCATGATATTGATATTATTTTAAGCCTAGTTAAAAGTGATGTTAAAAGCGTAAGTGCAAGTGGTGTTGCAGTGGTATCGGATAATATTGATATTGCTAATGCAAGAATAGAATTTGAAAATGGAGCAGTTGCCAATGTAACGGCAAGTAGAATTTCACAAAAAAAAATGCGTAAGATGAGAATGTTTCAAAAGGAAGCTTATATTTCAGTAGATTTCGATAGTGGTGTTTCAGAAGTGTTTAGACTAATTTCTTCCGATGAAAAAAATGTCGAACATTTTTTAACATTTGGAGAAATGGGTGTGGGAGAAAATAAAAAATCGGTTGTTTACGAGCAGCCAGAAGTTAAACAAGTTAATGCTCTAAAACATGAGCTTTGCTTATTTGCAAAAGCAGTTCTAAATGATACTACTCCTATTGTTAGTGGGGAAGATGGATTAAAAGCATTGCAAGTAGCAGAAATGATAATTAATAAAATTGAGGAAAATAGAGTTTGAAAAATACAAAAAAGATTATACTAGCAATTTCATTATTGGTCTTATTCGTTTCATCTTGTAGCGTTTACAATTCAATAATGAATATTTCCAAACTTCAATACAAATTAGGATCAGTTAACAATTTTAGGGTTGGGAATACTTTGATAAGTGATAAATCAAAACTAAGTGATTTTAATGCAATTGATGTAGTTAAGCTTACGTCGCAAGTGCTTTCGGGAGATTTCCCAGTTTCATTTGTTGTAAATGTTCTTGCAAAAAATCCAAACAAAACTACTGTTTCAAATTCATCGGATATTACTTTAAAAGAATTTCCATGGACGTTATATATAGATGGAAAGGAAACAATATCGGGAAATATTTCAAATCCCGTTTTGGTTCCATCTGTTAAAAATTCAGTTGTAATACCTCTTGAAATGAAATTGGATATGTTAGATTTTTTTAAAGGCGAAGGATTACAATCGATCATGAATTTAGCTTTAACACTTGGTGGACAAAAAGGATCAACTAGTAAAATAAAAATTGTTGCAGAGCCTACAATCGGTACTCCACTTGGGAATATGACTTATCCATCACCGTTAACCATTGTTGATAAAAGTTTTAATTAAGGATGAATTCATGAAAAATAATTATTCAGTTGGTGTTGATCTTGGTGGAACAAAAATAAAAATTGGACTTGTAAACAGTAGTGGTAGAATTATCAATAAAATTTCTATTGATACATTTGCAAAAGAAGGGCCAGATAAAGTTGTTTCACAAATTAAAAAAGGTATCCATACATTACTTGATACAAATAAAAAAACTATTCAAGGTATTGGTATTGGCTCGCCTGGAACTGTTTCGCTAAAAAAGGGGACAGTAGAAAATCCACCAAACTTGCCTGGTTGGGATAGAGTTCATCTTGGTAGAATAATTACAAAAGAATTTGGCTTGCCAACCTTTGTAGAAAATGATGCAAATGCAGCTGCTATTGGAGAGCTTATTTATGGAGCTGGAAAAACATTAAATAGTTTTTTGATGGTTACTTTAGGAACTGGTGTTGGCGGAGGAATAATTTATAACAAAAAATTATTCCGAGGTGAAAACGGAGGAGCTGGCGAAATAGGACACATTACTATTGATCATCATGGTCCAAAATGTAAGTGTGGATCAAGAGGATGTTTGGAAACATATCTTGGAAATAATTATTTAACTAAAAATGTAATTGAACAGTTGAAAAAAAATAAATCTTCATTAATTTACGATATGCTAAATGGAGACCTAAAAAAGCTTAACCCTAGAATAATTCATGAAGCATCTCTTGAAGGAGATAAATTTGCGATTGGAGTTATAAATAATGTAGGAACAACTCTTGGGCATGGCATGGCTTCAATTGTTAATGTGTTTGATATAAGTACTGTTGTTATTGGTGGTGGCGTTGCAGGTTTTGGAAAACCATTATTTGCTGCCGTTAAAAAATCTATTCAAGCTAGAGTACTAACTCCGTTACGACCAAGAATTAAAGTAAGACAAGCTAAACTTAAAAATAATGCTGGAATCAAGGGTGCATCATCATTAGTTCTTTATGATTAAGTTCTGAGTGATTTATATTGTAATAAAATGATAAAAATTTCGGTATTTAGAATATTACTACGCCATACTTCGACTCCGCTCAGCATGACTTAATTAAACGTTGAAAAATTGTCATCCCGAGCGGAGTCGAGGGAGAAAGTAAATTGTCAATTTAACTTGTTAAACTATTTATAAGAATTAAAATATTAACTTATATTGAGCAAACTAAAAATGAATAAGATAATTATAATATTTATATTTTTGTTTGCCAATCTATCCGCTCAATCGATTCTAAATGATTCGCTGAAAACACAATTTCAAAACGATACAACTTTAACAAAGTCTTTATCAGGTAAAATTGATACAATAAAAAACAAATCCTTTGATGTTGATGCAATTGTTTTTAGTAGCGCTGCAGACTCGCTCCATTTTAATTTGAACAGTAAAAAGATGTTCATCTTTGGGAATGGGAACCTAAAATATAAAGAGACAAATCTTAAAGGTGGAAAAATTGATGTTGATTTTGAAACTAATCTATTAGCTGCTGAAGGCACATTTGAAATTGAGGATAGTCTTGGTGTTAAAAAATTAGGACAAACTCCTGTTCTGACAGAAGGGCAAGAAAGTTACGAAGGTACGAAACTTAAATACAATTTTAAAACTCAGCAAGGTTTTATATCGGCTGCAAAAAATAAAAAAGAAGGTTCGCGTTATGAGGGAAGTGCTGTAAAGAAGGTAGATAAGAATACCTTTTTTATTAGGGATGGAATTTATACAACTTGCGAAGGAGATACGCCGCATACTTATTTTAGTGCAGAAGAAATGAAAGTAATTCAAAAAGATAAAATTATTGCTAAGTGGATTTTTATGCATGTTGGAGGAGTTCCAATTCCACTTCCAATTCCTTTTGCTGTTTTTCCAAATGAAAAAGGAAGACGTTCCGGTATAATTACTCCAACGTATGGAACAACTGCAAACAGAGGCCAATTTTTCAAAAATTTTGGTTACTATTTTGCCCTCAGTGATTATATGGATTTGGCTTTAACCGGTGATTATTATACAAGAGGCGGTTATCAACTAAGAGGAAGATATAGGTACACTAAAAAGTATAGCTATACCGGAAATATTAATGCAGCCTATTCCAATATAAGATTGGGTGAAGATAATGATCCAGATAAAACAAGGAAAACGGATTGGAATCTTTCTTTAGCCCATAATCAAAATTTTACACCTACAATGACTTTAAGCGGAAGTATTCGTTTGGGCTCTCCAACGTATTTGCAGAATAATAGTGTGAGTTATAGTGATTTGTTGGTCAAAGATATTAACTCTCAATTTACTCTTACTAAAAGATGGGATGAATCTGGAAATAGTATGAGTATAAATTATAGTCGTAGCCAAAATATTGAAACCGGTGATATAAGAGAAGTATTGCCAAACCTAACATTTACAAAATCTCAAACCTATCCATTTAAGAAAAAAAATAGTTCCCGGAGGGATCAAGATTGGTACGAGTATATTGGATATGGCTATACAGGTAAATTTTTAAATAAAAGAAATAAAGATAGTACCGGCTTAGCAATTAGAGGTGGAATTCAGCATAGCATAAATGTTAATGCTTCTCCCAAGTTGGGTCATTTTAATATTACACCGCGTTTAAGTTATGTTGAAAAATGGTACAATAAAAAAACAGAGCGTGTGTATATCCCTAGAATAACTGAAGTTCAAAATCGTTCTATGTTTTTACAAACTTATAATAATGTTGTTGTGGCAAGTGATAGCTTGGTTGAGAATGATATAAATGAGATAAGCATGTTAAGAACATTTAATTTTAGTTTGTCAGCTTCAACAAAACTATATGGTATGATGCAACCCAAGCTTCTTGGAATTGAAGCTTTGAGACATACTCTTACTCCAAATATTTCATACAATTATAAGCCGGATTTCTCTGATGAGAAATGGAATTATACTGAAACTGTAAAAAGAGCCGATGGAACATTTGAAACTTACGATCCATATACTGGAGAAATATTTGGTGGTGTAGGAAGAGGCGAAACTCAAGGTCTAAATTTTTCTTTAGGTAATGTTTTTGAAATGAAAACAATGCAAGATTTAACTGATACAACTTCTAAATCAGAAAAGATAAATTTACTGAACTTAAATTTGTCTTCTAGTTATAACTTTGCAGCTGATAGTATGAAGTTGGCTGATCTTAGACTAAGTTACAGAACTAAAATTGGTGAACTCTTAAATTTCTCCGGATCTTCTGCATACACTTTTTATGATTTTAATGAAAATTCACAAAAAATAAATAAATACTTAGCTTCTGAGGGCAAGGGTTTATTCAGATTAACAAATCTAAACTTTTCAGTTTCAACTCGAATTTCTGGGGATAAACTTAAAGGTGAGGAACGAAAAGGGGATAAAGAAAAAGAAGAAAATGATTTTGCGGTTAAAAATAAAAGAGATTTTATAGATTTATATGATGAAGAAGATGCTGATTTTTCAATTCCATGGAATTTGAGTTTGACATATAATTATAATATGTCAAAACCAACACCTCATAAGCATGAAATAAATTCGAATCTTGGACTAAGTTTAGGATTCAATCTTGCAAAAAATTGGAAGTTTACAGTTAGAGGAAATTACGATATTCAAGATGATGAATTTTCAGCTCCAAGTGTTACAATTTACAGAGATTTAGAATGTTGGGAAATGAATTTTAATTGGAAACCAATTGGGAGATTCAGAGGATTCCGTTTTGAAATAAGAATGAAAGCCCCAGAATTACAAGACATAAAAGTTACAAAAACGGATGGTTTGTATTCAGGATGGTAAAAGTTTATTTAGGTGGATAAACTGATAATTATGTCATTTCAAAATGAGCTTGTTCTTTAGCGATTGAGAAATCTTAGGTATGTCATGCTGAATTTATTTCAGCATCTTTTAATTATATAGTTGCTAGATTCTGAAACAAGTTCAGAATGACATATTAAGAAAATATTGTTTAAAAAATATTAACGTTAATACATATAATGATTAAAAAATACATAATAGACGGCAACAACTTAATAGGTAAAATTCCGCAAATTTGGAATCTTCAAAAGAACGATAAACAAGCTTCTCGTGTTAGATTAGTAAGTCTTCTACAATTCTATTTCAGTAAAAAAAATGTAAATGTGTCATTACATTTTGATGGATTTGCAGCAGATGCAATTCCAAGTGGAAAGTTGAAACTAAAATATTCGAATAATAGAATTGCCGATGTAAAAATAAAAGAGGAAATTGATCTATCAAGAAACCCAAAAGTAATTGCTATCATTAGCTCAGACCACAATATACAAGATTATGCAAAAGTTAATAGTTGTACAGTAATAAAGAGTGAAGATTTTGCAAAACTATTATCCCAGAAAAAAGATACGGCAGCGGAAGAAGAAATAAATAAATCAATAAGCAATGATGAGATGAAACGTTTGTTTGGAGTTGAGTAAATTACTATTTGTCATTTCGAAATGAGCATGTTGTTTAGCGATTAGAAACCTCTCACTATACTTGGAGTAAAAGATCTCTCACCCGTCAGAATGAGCCGAGACAAGCAAAAACATGTTCGAGATGACAGCTTCTAATTTTTTATATTAACTTCATATCATCTAGAAATCTAAATTTATTTCGTGTCTCGCTAACCTCATTAACATTTATTTCAGTTACAATTAATTTTTCATCATTCTCAACTAAAACAATTTCTTTTCCCATTGGATTAAAAACTCCACTACAACCATTATATTCATTGGACTTTCCATCAACTCCTACTCTATTAACACCAACAATAAAACATTGATTCTCTATTGCTCTAGCCTTTAGAAGATGTTTCCAATGTTCAACTCTTACGGATGGCCAGTTTGCAATATCTAAAATTACATCAACTTTTTCTTTTGCATATAGTCTGTAAAGTTCTGGGAATCTTAAATCATAGCAGACTGTTAATCCAATTTTAACATCACCAATGTTTGTAACAATAATATCATTTCCAGCCGAAAAATATTTTTCTTCATTCGCAAATGAGAAAGGATGAATTTTTCTATAAATGTTTTTCACAATTCCTTTTTTATCAAAATGAACTAAAGAATTATAAAATTTTGACTCTTCCTTTTCAATAATTCCAGCAAAAACATCTTTCTCAAATTTAGATGCTAAACTAGAAAAGAATTCAAAGCTAATCCCATCATTAGTTTCAGCATGTTCTTCAGAGTTCATTGTGAAGCCGGTTAATGTCATTTCAGGGAATACTAATACATCAGTATTCATATCAAAATCATTAAGTAAATTGTTTAGTTTGGCAATGTTCTTTTTTTTGTCTTCCCAGATTGGCGAGTATTGGATTATTGCTAATTTCATTTTTGAAGTTTCCTTGTAGATTTTTTCATTTAATATTTACAAAAACTTAAGTGGTCTTGACTACTTCGTAGATTTGTCATCTCAAACATGTGTTCCGTGAGAAATCCTGCAACCCAAATATAGCTTTGTAATTTACCTTCGGTGAGCTCGCAAGCTCAGTTCTTAATCGCTAAAAATGTATGCTCATTTCTAAATTACAAATCTCAGAATTTATATTTCTGAAAACTATTTCATATATGTATAAAACTTGATGTCATTTATTGAAAGAATTTATAACTTAATATACAAATTCAAATATTCTTTTTAATCTTTGGAGTATTAAATGCTCAATTATGTATGGCTCACATTAATTATCCTTGGTATAGGTGTTGCTCTAACTACTGATATTATTGACAAGACAGAAAATAAATATCGAAATGGTAAACAACTTCCTGTTGAAATTATTTTTGAAGATTCACTTGATGAACTTGCGGATCAGAAATATGATGTGAATGTACGTATAAGAAAAAGTGATTTCAACACCTTTTATGATCTAAATATTGATTCAGAAGTAAATCAAAAAATGTCAATTACCTTTGATTCTGAAAAAAATAAAAATGTTCTCTTCTTTAAAGTAAATGAAAATTCTCCAGAGTTATGGAAGAAGATGGCAAAAATGTCGGGCAAAGAAGATGACTTGATGGGTAGTGTATTGATAGGTGAAAAGGTTAACAATAATACTACGTTTTCAGCAGTACTAACATTGGAAGATATCGCATTTGCTAAAATGAAAGATGTAACAAATTCAGCATTGGATTATGCAAGCATTGCAGTAAATATTGCACTTGGTCTCATTGGAATAATGGCTCTATGGTTAGGTGTTATGAAGGTTGCAGAAGATGCCGGACTTATTAAAACTATTGCAAATGCAATGAAGCCGCTAACTAAATTTCTTTTTCCCGAAGTTCCGCAAGATCATCCCGCAATGGGTGCAATGATAATGAACATGGCTGCAAATATGCTTGGTTTGGGTAATGCTGCAACTCCATTTGGGTTAAAAGCTATGGAAGAACTTGATAAGCTTAATCCAAATAAAGGTGTTGCTACAAATGCCATGATTACATTTCTTGCAGTAAATACAGCAGGATTAACATTGATCCCTGTTACTGCAATTGCTATAAGAGCTGCTGCTGGTAGTAGTGATCCGGCAATAATAATTGGTACGTCAATTTTTGGTGCTATCTGTGCAACTACTGTTGGTATTACAGTTGTTAAACTTTTTGAAAAAAATCCACTAAGAAACGGATTTGCTGAATTTATTAGAACTGGTAAAAAAGGGATATTAATATTTGTAGGTATAATTGCAGTTGTTTTAACATTATTATTTAGTGGTATTTTAAGCAGCATTATGCAAACTCTTAGCTTCATAAATCCTGAGTTATTTAAAAGTGTTATTCAAATTATTTCTACTCTTGCCATTCCAATGTTGATATTAATTTTTATTGGATATGGAGCAATTAAAAAAGTTAAAATCTATGAAGTATTTGTAGAAGGTGCAAAAGAAGGTTTCGATGTTGCCATTAGAATTATTCCATATTTAGTTGCAATGCTTGTTGCCATTGGAATATTTAGAGCAGGCGGAGGAATGGAAATTTTGATTTATGCACTTACTCCATTCACTAATTTTATTGGAATGCCAGCAGAAGCATTGCCCATGGCTCTTATGCGTCCGCTTTCAGGAAGTGGTTCGCTTGGAATTATGGCAGAAATTATTGCAACTCATGGTCCCGATTCATTCATTGGAATTTTAGTATCAACATTTTTTGGAAGTACTGAAACAACATTTTATGTTTTAGCAGTTTATTTTGGTTCTGTAAATATTAGAAAAACAAGACATGCTCTTGTTGCAGGACTACTTGCAGATATAGCTGGAATACTTGGTGCTGTGTTTATTGTAAAGCTGTTGTTTGGGTAGATGTGTTGCTTTATGATAGGAGCAAGTAAACAATCGGTAGTATCGCCTGAAATAATATTGGTTTAAGAAACCGATAATATAGTTCATAGTATTACTTAAAAATATGAAAACAGTTAAAAACAATTGGACGAGAGAACAAACAATAGTTGCTTTCAACGTATATTGTAAAATACCTTTTAAGAATAGTAGTTCAAGACATCCAGCAATTATTGAATATTCTAAAATAATAGGTCGTTCTCCGTCTGCGTTAAATATGAAGATTGGAAATTTTGGAAGATTGGATCCCGAATTGAGCAAAAAAGGAATTGTTGGTCTAAAACATGGTAGTAAACTAGAAGAAGAAATATGGAATGAATTTCATGGAAATTGGGAAAAACTTTCTTATGAAAGTGAATTGTTAATCTCAAAATTTTTAAACAAGACAATTGAAGAAAGTTCGAATATTAAAATTGAAGACTTACCTGTTGGTAAAGAAAGAGAACGTATAGTTAAAACCAGAGTTAATCAAAGTTTTTTTAGATCCACAATTTTATCTTCTTATAACCAAAAGTGTTGTATAACAGGTTTAGCTATTCCAGATTTATTAGTTGCAAGCCATATTATTCCATGGAGCAAAAATGAGAAGGAAAGATTAAATCCTATGAATGGTCTTTGTCTAAATTCATTACATGATAAAGCTTTTGATAAAGGATTTATAACTATAACTTCAGACTATTATGTTAAATTATCGAAATATTTCAAAGATTATAAAAATGATCCTTCTATTGAAAACTTATTCATAAAATATGATAATCAAAAAATAATATTACCAGATCGATTTGTACCATCCGTAAAGTTTTTAGAATACCATAATAAAAATATATTTATAAAATGAACAAAATAGAAGTAATCCAAAGCGACTATCTTAGAGCTTCAAGAACGATTGAAACAACAAGAATTTCAAACGGTACAAAATCAATCTTAATTTATGTCTATAATTATGAAGGTAATAACTTCAGATTATTCAATGATACAATAGAGTTAATTGACTTTTTTGAATCTAATATTGAGCCAGAATTATCTTTTGATAAAGAATTAGAGTTAGATAATTATTTAGAAAATAGACAAATTGATTAGTTATATAGGAAATCAAAATAAGCTAGCGAGAATCGAATAAATGAAAGTATTCATAACAAGAAAAATTCAACCAATTGGAAAAGAACTTCTTTTGAAAGAAGGATTTGAGGTTTCTGTTTTTAATAAAAATAGACCAATAACAAAAGATGAACTTCTTAAAAAAGCAAAAAATGCAGATGCAATAATTTCATTACTGACTGAGAAATTTGATAAAGAAGTTATAGACCAATTACCTAATTGTAAAATAATTGCAAACTTTGCCGTGGGTTACAATAATATTGATGTTGAATATGCAATGAAAAAAGGAATAGTTGTTACAAACACACCTGATGTATTAACAGAAGCTACTGCTGAAACTGCGGTTTCTCTAATTTTAGCATGTGCAAAAAGAATTCCGGAAGTAGATAAATTTGTACGTGAAAATAAATTCACCGGATGGGAACCAGAACTTTTTCTTGGAATAGAATTAAAAAATAAAACAGTTGGAATTATTGGTGCTGGTAGAATTGGTCAAGAAACTGCTAAAAGAATTAAGTCATTTGGAACCAAAATAGTTTATTTCAATAGAACTAAAAAAAATGAATTTGAAAAAGAAGTTGGGGCGAAAAAAGTTTCCTTAAATACATTATTAAAAGTATCAGATATTATTTCAATCCATTTACCATTAAATTCTAAAACACACTTTCTCTTAAATGAAGAAAATATGAATCAACTAAAACCAACTGCGATAATTGTCAATACTGCACGAGGTGAAATTGTAGATGAAAAATATTTAATAAAAATGCTACAAAAGAAAAAAATATTTTCTGCTGGATTTGACGTTTATGAAAATGAACCAATTCTTAATCCAAAATTATTTAATCTTAATAATGTTGTACTTTTACCTCACATAGGAAGTGCAACAAATGAGACTAGAACTGCAATTGCTAAACTAGCAACTCAAAATGTAATTCAAGTGCTAAAAGGGAAGAAGCCGATTACTCCGGTTTAATAGAAATCCTTAAGCTAACTATTAGGCTGTCAATCCGGTTTATACTAAATCCAAATTAGTTTTCGGATTTGAAAGTTATCATATTGAAGGAGTTTGTTTTTTGAAGGACTGGAATATCTCGAACAATAATAGTTACGAGATTCTTCATTTCAACAAAAAGCATTTCATTCAGAATGACATAGTTAAAATGCAATAATAATATTTTTCCAAAAACCAATTCGTGTTTAATATATTACGTTTTTTGATGTAATCCGGGAATCTTCAACAATAGCAAGAGATTCCGGTATTGCAAATAATACAAACCGGAATGACAAATGTAAATAAAATGAAAATCTTAAATGAAACACGAGCAATTTAAAAGAATCAAAAACCAATTGGAAACAAGTTTATTTAATATCTTTTTTATTAAATTCTTTTGTATCAACCTAAATTTATAATTATTTTATGGGACTAAAAAAAGAGATTATAATATGAGAATTGGAATACCAAAAGAAACATGGAAGGACGAAAAAAGAATTGCTCTCGCACCAGCTGGTGTAGATGTACTAGTAAAATCCGGTCATACTGTTTTCATTGAAAATGAAGCTGGTTTAGGAAGTCATTTTACGAACCAAGATTATGAAAATGTTGGTGCTACAATTGTTTACAGTGCCGAAGAAGTTTTTCAAAGAGCAGAACTTATTACAAAGGTTACTCCACTAAAGGATGAAGACACAGACTTACTACAAGAGAACCAAATTCTGTTTTCATTTTTACATCTTTCTGTAGGTAGAAAAAAGATTATTGATAAGCTAATTGAAAAAAAAGTAACAGCAGTAAGTTATGAGTTAATTGAAAAATCCGGACAGCTTCCAATTCTACAATCAATAAGTGAAATAGCCGGACAACTTGCAGTTAAAATTGGTGCAAGATATTTAGGAAGTGATGTTGAAGGAGGACGTGGGATATTAATTGGTGGAATTCCTGGTGTTTCGCCTGCTGCGGTTGTAATTCTTGGTGCCGGTGTTGTTGGCTTCAATGCAGCTAAGTCAGCTTATGCAAGAGGTGCACACGTTATTGTCCTCGATAAAGATTTAAGGAGATTGCGAAGAATTGAAAACTCCATTTCAAAAAATATTACAACTGTTGTGGCAACTCCGCTAACAATAGCTCGTGGAGTAAAGTTTGCAGATTTATTTATTGGAGCTGTACAAACCAAAGGTGAAAAATCACCTAGCATTGTTACGGAAGAAATGGTAAAAACCATGAAAAAAGGCGCAGTAATTGTTGATGTTTCAATAGACCAAGGAGGTTGTATTGAAACTAGTCATCCAACAACAATTTCTAATCCAAGTTTTATTAAGCACAATGTTATTCATTATTGTGTGCCTAACATTCCAGCTTTAGTCTCAAGAACTGCTAGTTACGGAATTACAAATGCATCTATTGAATATATCCAAAACATTGCCGATAATGGATTATCGAATGCATTGCTTGGCGATATAGGATTAATCAATGGAGTTTGTACTCATAACGGAACTTGTACAAATGAAATTATAGCAGAAACATTTGAAATTGAATACAGAAGACTTCATGTTTTCTCAACTAATTAATTTTAAGAAAGAATTATGACAACCGAAAAAATAAATACAGTTAATTCCAAAAAAATTGCTTGGAAAGAAAAATATAAATCAAAAGTACTCTCCTCAGATGATGCTCTAAATGTTGTAAAATCGGGGGATAAAATTGTTGTTCAACCTGGCTGTGCAGCTCCTATGGAATTAATAAGAGCTTTAGTTAGAAAAAAAGACGAATTGATGAATGTTACAATTTATCATATTCTTATAGTTGGAGATTTGCCATATACGGAATCAGGAATGGAAAAACATTTTAAGCATAAGGCATTTTTTATCGGTGGAAATGTTAGAAAAGCCGTTAATGAAGGACGTGCTGAATTTGTTCCTATATTTCTTTCTGAAGTTACGCTTTTATTCAAGCGTGGAATAATTGTCCCGGATGTTGCACTTATAAATGTATCGCCACCAGATGAACATGGATTTTGTAGTTATGGAATTGATGTTGGAAATATTAAAACTCCAGCAGAAAAATCAAAAGTAATAATTGCTCAAATTAACAATGAAATGCCTCGTGGTTTAGGAAATAGTTTTATTCATATAAGTAAGATAGATTTTATTGTTGAGCACACTGAAGATTTAATGGAGCTTCCGCAAGTTGATCCGAACGCAAGTAAAGAAGTTCTTGCTGCGTATGATAAAATCGGGCAATACATTGCAGAAATGATTGAAGATGGGTCAACTTTGCAAATGGGAATAGGTGCAATTCCAGATTCAGTTATGAAGTATTTGAAAAATCATAAAGATCTTGGAATTCACACAGAAATGTTTTCTGATGGAATTGTTGAGTTAGTTGAAGATGGTGTAATTAATGGTGAACAAAAAACATTGCATCAAGGAAAAATTATTGCTGGCTTTGTTTTGGGTACAAAAAAGTCGTATGATTTTTTAGATAACAATCCAATAATTGAATTTCACCCACAAGAGTATGTTAATGATCCATTTGTAATTGCGAAGAACGATAAAATGGTTGCAATCAATGCCGCAATTGAAATTGATTTAACTGGTCAAGTTTGTTCTGATTCAATAGGAACTAAGTTGTACAGTGGAATGGGCGGACAAGTTGATTTTATAAGAGGAGCAGCTCATTCAGAAGGTGGTAAGCCAATTATAGCTTTGCCTTCTACAACTAAGGATTTGAAAATTTCAAGAATTGTACCTACACTCAAAAGTGGTGCCGGTGTCGTAACATCCAGAGGTGATGTTCATTATGTAGTTACTGAATTTGGTGTTGCTAATTTATTTGGCAAAACAATTCAAGAAAGAGCTAAAGCACTTATCAGCATTGCACACCCCAACTTTAGGGAAGAGTTAACAAATTTTGCAAAAGAAGTATATCACATATAGAACCTATTATTAGTTTCTGATTTATAAAAATAAAAAATAACAAAATTCAAAAGACAAATAAACATCAAAACTCAAATAGCAATGTTCAAAAAAAATATTTAGAAATTATAAATTGTAATTTGTTCGCTTTTTAATATTTGTCTTTTGATATTTCTGGTTTGTCATGGTTAGGAAATTATGGTTGCAGTTATAGGTGATATACACGGGTGTTTTTATACGCTAAAAGAACTTTATAGTTTGATTAAAACAAAGTATCCAGATATTGAAATTTATTCTGTTGGCGATCTATACGATAGAGGGAAACACAGTTACGAAGTTGTTGAATTTATAAGAGAAAAATCTATTAAGTTTGTGCCCGGTAATCATGATTTAATGTTTTCACATTTTTTTGATAATCCAGCCTCAATTTTTGCTCAAACTTGGTCGTACAATGATAACCAATCAACACTAGAATCTTATGGTGATGATGAAGTAAAAATTTGGGATCATGTTGATTTTATTAAACAACAACCGTTTCATTTAAATCTAGATGATTGTTTTATTACTCATGCCGGATTATCTGCTTATTATAAGAGCAAAGTTTATGCAAACAGTATTAACATTTATTTTGTTGCAAAGTTAATCAAAGAAGAATATGCATTTGATCATGGCGTAATGTGGAACAGAGATAAGCTTCTACCTATTGGAAAACTTCAAGTTGTTGGACATACTCCAAAAGATGAAATAACATTTGATAAAAAAAACACTTCACTTTATGTTGATACGGGGGCATATACCGGAAATAAATTAAGTTGTGCAATTGTTGAAAATAGTAAATGGATTGATTCTATATCTGTTAAAACCAAAGATGAAGATTTGTTGTAATTGATCTTAGGCATTCATTTTTGCCTGTTTTTATCTACATTTGAATATTATAATAGAATTGGATATTTTTTCATCCCTTTTATTTAAGAAGGAGGTATTATAGATTTATTTTTACAATAATTAAGTTCTCTAAACACTAAGGTAATCTGTTAAAATTTGAAAACAGAGAATAAAAAACAAAACGTATTTTTAATATTATTTCTTCTTACAGTTTCTTTATCTGCATCCATAATTATTATTGGCTCAGATAAAATTGAAGAAAATGATTATTCCCCAATTCACTCAAGGTTTGATAATCTTGGCAATAATTTTGTTGAGTTGCTCGAACGTAATTCTGATAGTGAAATAGGCAAATCTATTTTCCCACCGGATAGTACCGATTTTCAATATATACTAGACTCACTCAGGCTAGATTCTTTACGTCTTGACTCATTAAATATTGATTCTACTAAAATTGATTCAACTGCACGATTAAAGAATTTTAGATTTATTAGAACCGATAACAAATTCTTAGATATAAATAAAAAACGTAATTTAAGTTTTTTTGCATATCCTTCTGATAGTAAATTAAGAAGAGTTGTAGAGCTTGATTCTACTGGAAACTTTGTAATTATACAAGAACTAATCGGTCAAAACCAAATAAAGCTACCACTAAAAATTCCACTAGAAGAATACATAAAATATAAGTTAGATAATGTAACAAGAACATCTTGGGAAAAGTTGGGTTATAAATATAATCTGGTAGAAGGCAAAGATGATTTGGGACAGTTAATGTCAGACATTACTAATATTTCTATTCCGCTTCCTAATGTATCAATCCTAAGTATTTTTGGTCCGCCAAAGATTGATTTGAAAATTAATGGTGGAGTAGATATCCACGGAGCTTGGCGAAACGAAACAACAGAAGGAATAACGGCTTCACTTTTGGGTAATACTAGAAATGAACCGGATTTTAAACAACAAGTTCAGATAAATGTTAAAGGAACTATTGGAGATAAATTAACAATATCAGCCGATTGGAATACTGAGCGTACATTTGAATATGAGAATCAATTGAAACTTCATTATACTGGTTATGAAGATGAGATAGTTCAAAGTGTTGAAGCCGGTAATGTTTCATTACAAACTGCACCACTTGTTGGTGGTGGTGAGGCTTTATTTGGAATAAAAGCATTATTCAAGTTTGGACCATTTTCCTTAACTGCAATTGCTTCACAAAAGAAAAGTGAGGTTGAGGAAGTTGCAGTAACAGGTGGCTCGCAATCTAATGAATTTGAAATCCATGCTTATAACTATTCAACTAATCACTATTTTGTTGATAAAGCATATGCTTCAACTAACCCAGATACAAATTTATTTGCTAAATATTATGGTAACTCAAACCCTATAATTGATTCTAGATTTAGGATCAAAGAATTGGAAGTGTGGAAAACTACAAGTGGTCTTAGAGATATTGGAACAGAGCGAACAGGTAACGCGTACATAAACTTAGAAGCAAGATCATCAATCGGATTTCCTTCTGAATCATATCCGGAAGATAAAAAAAGTATACTCGGTTCAACCGTTCCTGGAAAAAGGATTATTGGTGGAAGATTTGTTCCACTTGAAGAAGGAGTTGATTATGATTACAACCCTTATGCAGGTTTTATAAGTTTTAGATCTCAAATAAATGATGAAGATGCTATTGCTGTGGCATATAGAGTTGAAGCTTCTCCCGGAGATTCAGACGATTATTATGGTGAATTTTTAAGGGAACTAGGTTCAGATACTTCTGCAGTAATTGTATTAAAATTAGTTAAACCACAAAAGTTACAACCAGATGGAGATTTTGCAGAAGCATGGAGCTTGCAATTAAAAAATATTTATCCGGTTGGTGGTAGGGATGTTAAAAAAGAAGGCTTCAAATTTGACATGAATTTTCAGATTCCTGGACAAGAACCCGTTAACAACTTTGAAGGCGAGAATATATTAGAAAAGTTTGGTCTAGATATTACTGATGAAAGTGGAACGGGTGGTCCCGATGGTGCTTTCGATTGGGATGTTGGAAGAACAATTCTTCCTAAAACCGGAGAAATAATTTTTCCTTCATTACAACCGTTTGGAGCAAATTTTCCATTTGATCCTAAATTAGCTTATCAAGCGATTTATGATAAACTATTGACTTTTGCTAGACAAGAAACTGCTCAAGATAAATTTGTATTTGTGGGTGAATATTCTGCCTTAGCTTCTTCAACATATAACATTGGTTTTAATGTTGTTGAAAATTCAGTTAGAGTAACACTAAATGGTGCGGAACTTAGGGTTGGTACAGATTACGCAGTAGATTACAACATTGGACAAGTTATTATTAGAAATGAAGATGCTCTAGTTACTGGAGCAAATTTAAAAATCACTTATGAAAAAAATGATTTATTCCAGCTAGCATCCAAAACACTTCTAGGTTTAAGAGGTGTTTATGATATGAATGAAAAAACTAAGTTTGGATTTTCATATCTAAATCTGAATCAGAAGACTCTTAGCGATAAAGTAAGAATTGGTGAAGAGCCATTAAATAACTCAATATTTGGTGTTGATTTTACTACAGGTTTTGATTTACCATTTATTACAAAAGGATTAGATAATATAATTTCCACAAAAACAATGTCCGCCTTTTCATTAAAAGGTGAGGCAGCTTATATGAGTCCTGATCCAAACACAAAGAAGAGTAATATTGAGAGTGATAATAACAATAGTATTGCCTACATAGATGATTTTGAAGGTTCTAAACGAACAATACCAGTTGGCGTAAATTATGGTGGATGGAGAGATATTAGTGTTCCAGATGAAATTATTGGTTTGGAGAATTTAACTCCATTAGAAAAAATGAATAATAAAGGTGAAAGTTATTGGTTTAATATTTTACCTTCTGATGTAACAGTGCAAGATATTTGGGGAGATAGAAAACAAACTGCAAGAGATGCACAACAAGTAACAGTTCTTAACTTTGTTTTTGATCCGCAAGAAAGAGGTACATTTAATTACAATCCTTCCCTTAGTATAAGAGAAAATAATTGGGGCGGTATAATGCGTCCATTATCTTCAACAGCTAGCAATTTAGTTGAAGAACACATCGAGTTTATTGAATTTTGGATGAAAATAAATGAAGGAACACCTCAAGATGCAAAACTAATTCTTGATCTCGGTCAGATTAGTGAAGATATTGTTCCCAATGGTGTGTTAAATACTGAAGATGATAATCAAAATGATTTACTTGATGAAGGCGAGGATAAAGGTTTAGATGGATTAACAAATGCTGAAGAGGTTCAAAATTTTGGAAGTGAATTTTCTGATCCAAGTAATGATAATTTTAGATTTCAATTAGGAAGCGGAGACTATACCAAAATAAATAGAACTGAAGGTAATGGAACTTTAAGTGACGTTGGAAGATTGCCAAACACTGAAGATATGAACAGAAACTTTACTCTTGATAGAGTTAATAGTTATTTCCGATATGAAATTCCTCTTGACACTAGTAGAGCAAACAATCCATTTATTAGTGGGGGTGGAGATAATGGTGGCTGGTATCAAATCAGAATACCATTAAGAGAAGCAATTGATTCGATTGGACGTCCAAGTTTTACACTAGTTGAGACTATGAGATTGTGGGTTTCAGGAGTTAATGATAGAGTTAGTCTTAGATTTGCAGAAATGAATTTGGTTGGTAATCAATGGCAGAAAGTTTTAGTGCCTGGAAGTGTTGAGGAAGATGATACAACATTGGTTGTCTCAACAATAAACTTTGAAGATAATCCAGAATATACAAGTCCACCAGGAATTGAAAGAGAAAGAGATAGAAGTAAACCAGATGAAGAAGTATTCAAGAATGAACAATCTCTTCAATTAGTATTAACAGACTTAGAAGACAATGATAAAAGAGAAATAATTAAATATTTATTTAGACCTTTAGATGTATTTAATTATAAAGAAATGAAATTGTTTGTGCATGGTGACGAGAATAACGGTGCCGGTTCAATTTCTCATTATGTAGATGAAAATGATTTTGGTTCGGAGATGTATTTCCGTTTTGGAACTGACACTGCTAACTATTATGAGTATAGACAACCAGTTAAGTATGGAGAAATAAGTGATCAAGGTTGGATTGAAATAGCAATTGTTTTTGAAGAGCTTACTG
>Ga0209633_10002289_pt1 | contig 18649 bp, 20 predicted proteins | sample Cruoilmetagenom1_FD_187290 | JGI IMG/M metagenome (GOLD analysis project Ga0209633, IMG submission 187290) | Oil polluted marine microbial communities from Coal Oil Point, Santa Barbara, California, USA - Sample 1 (SPAdes) (version 2) | ecosystem: Environmental > Aquatic > Marine > Oil seeps ... | reverse complement strand
TGCCGGTGGTGAAACGCTTATTCTTATAGTCCTTCAACAACGTTCCCAGACGGAAGCCCATGCCCATTCGCTACATCGACGGCCATCGTATCCGGCGCGCATTGCTGGCAGCGGCCCAGTACCTCGAACACAAGAAAGAGTATATTAACCAGCTGAATGTCTTTCCTGTTCCCGACGGCGATACCGGAAGCAACATGGCACGTACCGTCTGGAGCGGGGTCAGCACAATCAAGGACCGGAAAGAGAGCCACGCGGGCACAGTGCTTGGACTGTTCGCGGAAGGTGCCCTGCTCGGTGCCAGGGGCAACTCGGGTGTGATTCTGTCCCAGATTTTCCAGGGAATGGCGGAGCGGGCGCAGGACATCGAGCGAATGGATGCAGCAGCTTTTGCAGAAAGCCTGGACCGGGGCTGCAGCGCCGCATACGGCGCTCTGCTGGAACCACAGGAAGGTACGATACTGACCGTGATGAAAGAGCCGTCCACTTTGGTTCTGGAAATGGCCGGCGCGGGGGAGATGAACATCGGCTCCATGCTCGCGGCTTTCCTGAAACAGGCGCACCTCACGCTCGAGAGTACGCCTGAGCGGCTCGAGGTGTTGAAGCAGGCCGGTGTCGTCGACGCCGGCGGTTATGGGCTCGTCACGATCATCGAGGGTATGCTGAATATCGTGGAGGATGCGACCTGGTCCGAAGACGAGCCGGCCATGCCTTCGCACGAGGAACACATATGGGAAACGGACCCGCATTTCCGCTTTTGCATGGTGTTCAGTACCATGGGTACGGGTGATGCAAACATCGATCATCTGAAGAGCGACCTGGCCGGGATAGGCGGCTCCATTCTGTGCGCCCGTGGGAAGGATATGATCAAGGTTCACGTTCACAGCAATGATCCTGAACAGATCCTGTCGTTGGCGAATCGCTTCGGCACTGTTGCGGACCTGAAGAAGGAAGACATGCGCGCCCAGCAGCAGAAGTTTCTTGGGCAGGAACCTTCCGCTGTGAGCGGTCAGAAGACCGGCCTCGTTGCGGTCGTCCCGGGTGACGGATTTGCCAGGATATTGCAGAGCCTTGGTGTCCACTGCGTGCTGTTCGGTGGTCCCACCATGAACCCCTCGGTGGCGGAGCTGTTGCAGGCAGTGAATGAGCTCCCACAGAGTGATATCATCATCTTTCCGAATGACAAAAACATCGTTTTGACAGCCGACCAGGTGAAAGCGCAATCGGCCAAGAGTGTGGAGGTGATCGGAACCACACACGCGCCCCAGGCGATCAGCGCGATGCTGAACTATGATCCGATACTCGGGGCGGCCGAGAATGCGGAAGTCATGACAAGAGCGGTAGCGCACGTTTCTGTCGGTACGGTCACGACCGCCATCCGGGATGTGAAGCTGTCGGGGATTTCGGTAAAAAGCGGGGAGATCATTTCGCTGGTCGACAACAGGCTGTTCTCGTCCCACGCCAGTGCGGAGGATGGAGCGCTCGAGCTGCTCGAGGAGATGTTGGTGGAAGGCACAGAGGTTATTTCCATCTATTTCGGCGAGGGCGTCGCGGACCAGGCAGCGGCGCTCAAGGAAACAGTATCCGCACTGTATCCTGATCGTATAGTGGAGCTTCACAGCGGCGGCCAGGCGCACTATTTTTATATCATTTCGGTGGAATGGCAGTAGGCGCGAAGAGGCGCAGAGAAGCGGCCTGGGAATAGCAACCCTGAAACGACGACCGGGAACAGATGCCAAAAATCAATGGGTGGACTTTAAGAGGCAAATATGTCGGATGTGATTGCGCTGGTGACGGACAGCACGGTTGACCTGCCGGAGGAGCGGAGAAGGGAGCTCGGCATCACGATGGTGCCGTTGAAGCTCGATTTCCAAGGTCAAACCTACAATGACTGGGTCGACCTTGATCCGGCCGAGTTCTATGAGCGGTACAGAAAGGCGGATTCGCTGGCGACGACTTCGCAACCGGCGCCGCAGGAGTTCAAGGAGGTCTATTCCCGTCTGCTCGATGAAAGCAGGGAGATTATCTCGATTCATCTGTCGTCGGGCATCAGCGGTACGCATCAGAGCGCCACCTTGGCGTCGAAGGAGCTCGGTTCAGACAGAATTCATCTGGTGGACAGTCGACAGGGCTCGATTGGTGCCACTCTGATCGCATGGCGCGCAGCCAATGCCATAGCCAAAGGGCTGGACGTAGAAGGCGTGCTGGAGCAAGTCGAGGATGCGATCGATCAGACCATGCTGTTTTTTTGCGTCGAGGAGCTCAGTTATTTGCACAAAGGGGGCCGCATCGGCATGGCGGCTCACCTGGTCGGCTCGATTATCAACATCAAGCCCATTCTCAATTTCAAGAACGGCGTCATTGCGCCTTGGGCGAAGGTCAGGGGTGACAGGCAGGTCGACAGCAAGATTCTCGCCGCAATGGAAGCGCATGTGAAAGGCCCGATCGACATCGCTTGGGTTCATGCCGCCAACAGCGCAAGGGTCGAAACGCTTGTGAACAAGGTAAGGGAGCGATTCGAGATAAGAAAAGAGTTCGGGGGCTGTCTGGGGGCGGTGATCGGCTCGCACGTTGGGCCGGGCGCATGGGGGATCGCATTTCAGCCGGCGGTGGAATAAGCGAGGAAATATAAGAAATATGTGTCGCACGACTCCTGCATGCTGCTGAGTTGGCACACCGGGACGCCTGAAGGAAGCCGGTGTCCGTGGACGCGCCGGCGGGCAACGGCCTGGTTACAATAATCGAGGGCACGCTGACTGGGTGCGGTCATCGGAACTCAGCCTCCTAGCGCAAAGGCCGGGTTTTGCTCCGCGGATTGTTATTTCAACGGGCGTGCAACGAAATCGGCGGGGGGAGGGATGTAGGAGGGGATGCGCTTCGCCAATGCATAAGGCGAAGCGCAAGGACTCCACTGAAAGGAACCTTGGTGCTTCGAGAGCCGATATTGATTCAGTTGATTTGTTTCAGTTTGGCGAGGGCAAGTTCCAGCAGTTCCGCGGCTTTCTCCGTATCTCCTTTTTTCGCCTTCAACCCAGCAATTCTTATTTTTCCTATCGCGCCCTGAATTTTGGGGCCCCATTGTTCGCTGTTGATCTCTATCACCTCAGCATAAGCCGCTGCCGCATGCTCCGCAGTGCCTGAAGCATCTCCCTGTTTTGCTGCTTTAAGGGCGGCTTCAGTGTGTTCGATCCCTGCATTTAAGCGCTCCCGGTTTTCCGCCGCGCTTGGAATTCCAGCTTCGGCCAAGGCATAATTGGCGACGAAGAAGCTGAAAAAACCAAGCAACAAAACAGCCAATAAATTTTTCTTTGTAATCATTTGGAAATTTCTCCGTTTTGTGAAATAACAGAATAAGGCAAATTTAAACGCTCCGTCCTTATCCGACGCCCTTCTTTGGCGCTGCTTTCAGCTCCCAATCGGATTGCTCGTTCAGCGATAAACGGGCCGGACTTTACTCTCGGATGTTTGCGCCACGTGATTGTACGGTATTGCAGGGATTTTAGCAATGGGAGTCTTTGCCAGAAACAGGCAGGTGTAATAAACCAGTGGAGCTCTTTCTGCAAAAACGTTAAAATTCAACGCGTGGCGGGCGTAGTTCAATGGTAGAACTGGAGCTTCCCAAGCTTCAAACGTGGGTTCGATTCCCATCGCCCGCTCCATTCTTCACCGTGCGTGCATTTTGGATCTGTCCGGGCAGCGTCAATGAGGAGGTAACTATGAAATTATCGGAACTGTCCCACGTTCTCTCCGAACAGGGGTTTTCCAACCGGATCGAGGGCAGCCCTGATCTTGTGGTACGGTCGGCCAATACATTGGAGGATGCGCAGGAGGGGGAAATCAGTTTTCTGGCCAACCCGAAATACAAGAATAAACTGACGGATACCCGGGCCTCGGCCGTCATCGTCTCGCCCGACGAGACGATTCCCGACGGGCTGACGGTGTTGCGCTGTTCAAATCCTTATGGCGCGATTACAGCGACAATCATCCTGGTCCATGGCTATAGAAAACATCCTCAATGGGGGATCGATGCACGCAGTTGTATCGCAGACAGCGCCGAAATCGGCGAAAACGCCAACATCGGCCCGTATGTTACGATCAGCGAGCGAACGGTGATCGGCAACAATGCGACGATTTATCCAGGCTGTTTTATCGGTGACCATGTGACGATTGGCGACGATGTGATTTTGTATCCCAATGTCGTCATTTATGATAAGAGCAGCATCGGCAATCGTGTTGCGCTGCACGCGGGAACGGTCGTCGGTCAGGACGGTCTTGGCTATGCGTCCGTAGATGGCAAGTGGTTGAAGATCCCGCAGATCGGTCGGGTGGTCATCGATGACGATGTGGAAATGGGAGCCAATTGTGCATTGGACCGAGCCACAATGGGTGAAACTTATATCGGAAAAGGAACCAAATTCAGCGATTTGGTGGTGATCGGTCATGGGACGAAACTCGGTGAGCGGTGTATGCTTGTCGCTCAGGTTGGTATTGCAGGTTCAGTCGATGTTGGAAACAATGTCACGTTGGCGGGACAGGTCGGTGTAGCGGGGCATATCAGTATCGGCGACGATGTTTTGGTCAGCGCCAAAAGCGCTGTGTGGTCAAGTATCGAGAAAGGGGCTCATTACCTCGGTTTTCCTGCGACCAATGCCTATCAATATCGTCGGCAGGCGGCCCTGGTGCAGCACCTGCCGGATTTGAGGAAACGATTGCGCCAACTGGAAGCCGAGGTGGAGCGGCTTAGCCAGCGTCTCGATGAATCGTCGTAAGGCGAGTTCTTGGGATGTCTCTCTGCCTTCTCCCTGATCAGCCTCCTAGGGAAGCCGCCGGGCGAGGGCACGCTTGCTTCGTAGGTGTCGCCTGTTGTGTCATCGGTTATGGCGCCCTTGTCACAACGACTGCGGAACGTCGGGCGGAACGCAAAGCGGTTCCGCCATATGCGTGGCGGCGGAATTTTCGGGTGGGCGGTTTCGCTCTGAACAAACAGGGCTGGCAACACAGTGTTGCCAGCCTCTGATGGCTATTCACCCGAGGGTGGCTCAACCGTGATACTTCTCCAATTGTTTGAAGCGGTTTAATGCTTCTTTGACTTTTTTTTCCGTTGCGCCCTTGAGTTCTTTATTCTTATACACTTTGTCGAGCAATCCCTCGTCTACCATCGCTTGTTTTATCCATTTCTTTGCGAAGCGGTAATTTGAAGGATTGGCCGCGGTTTCTCCTGTTTCCGGGTTGCGGAATTCGGTAATCTTGGCTGGTTCGGTTGCTGACACCTCTTTTTCACCTGCGGCAGCGGGAGCTTCTTCTTCGGCGACGGCTTCAGGGGGGTTCCCTTCAGCACCGGTTGCTGCGGGTGCCGGTTCTTCCGCCGCGGTTGACTGTTCGCCTTCAGCCTCGATGACGGTTCGGATTTCGGATTCTTCTTCGCATGAGGCTTTAGGCCCCATGTAGTCCGGCGTTTCTGGGGCGCCGCCGGAGGCGAAAAACGCATAAAGAGCATAGCCAACGACGACTACGGCTAAAATAAGCAGAATGGTTGTTATTGTCATAGTGATCTCTCCGTTTGGTGTTTCATTGTTTACGCAGCAAGATGCAGATTGTCCGGCAGGGTAATGTCGATGGCTATAGGTAAATGATCCGAACAGGTAAAATTCAAAACACGTATGTTGTCAGCATGAAGGTCCGGCGTCACCAGAATGTGGTCGATTTTGCGTTGCGGGCGCCAGCTGGGAAAAGTCTTGAGGTCGGCGACCGGATCGCACAGCTGGGTATTGGCGACCAAGTGATTCATTTCTGGCGTATTCGGCTCGCAGTTCAAATCGCCCATCAACACAACACAAGGAAGATGACCGATCAAATCGCTGATGAAGCCAATTTGGCGCAAACGGCCCCGGCGACCGAGTGCAAGATGGATGATGCATACCACCAGCGACACTCTTTTGTCCCCAAAGCGAACCACTAATGCGCCACGCCCGGGAAGGCCGGGCAGATTGTGCTCCTTGATTGATGTGGGCTGCAGACGGCTGATGATACCGTTGCTGTGCAACGCGTGGTTGCCGATGCGTCTGTTGACATGGTTATGCCAAAAGGAAAAACCGGCGCGATGCGCCAAGTATTCGGTTTGTACGATGTAATCGCTTCGTCTGCCGCCGCCTTCGACTTCCTGTAAACCGACAATATCAAACCCGCGCAACAGGTTGCCGATCCGGTTCAGGTTTTCGATGCGTTTATTGGTCGGTAGAAAGTGTTGCCAGCCTCGGGTGATATATTGCCGGTAGCTGGCCGTATGAATCCCGGTCTGTATGTTGAAGCTGGCAAGCCTCATGCGTCTTCCGGCAAGCGAACTGTTGAGCTCTTGTTTGTCCGGCGATTCCTCGTGTGTCGCAGTTGAATCCTGCAGATGACGTCCACTACTCATCGAAAATCCCAAACCTTGCTCTGTCAGTGACTCAAAGAGTGTTTAAAATTGCAATGTTCATTGCAGTAACTTCTCAACAAGCCGAGGCGCTGCATGAGATGATGCAGGCGGCGGCGCGGAACCAGGAGGCTGTCCGAGAATAGTGATCGTAGCGAGGGCTCGGCCGCGGTAGATCAGTCTATTCGCGGACAGCCTCCTAGGCAAGCCCCCTCGCGGAAAAAGGGTTGCGATCGAGTTTAGATGTGTCGTATTCACGTGTTTCTACTGTCGGGTCGCCCGCATCGTGCCCTGCATGAGTTGGAAAAGTACCATTTACAAGAGTGAATCAACGTTGTCAAGGACTGTCCTTGCTTTCGGACGCAATCAGGTAATCCATGACAGCGATCAAATTCGGAAAATTCTTTGCTAGTGTACCATTCGTCTTGTATTTTCCGTTGATCATGATGGCGGGAACGCCGCTGACGCCATAGCGGGCGCTCATGGCTCCGGCTTGCCGCATTTTGGTATCGACGATGAAAGAGTGGTACGCCTGACGGAACTGATCTTTGTCAACGCCATGTTCTTCGAAAAACTCAGCCAGCTCTTCTTCGCTGCTCAGTGGGCGGCGCTTGTTTTGAATCGCGTCAAAAAGATCAGCATGAATGTTTTCGATGACACCCAATGCTTCAGCGGTGAAATAGGCGCGTGCATGGGGCGCCCAACGGGGACCGAAAACAGCTGGTTGGCGGATAAACTGCACGTTGGGTGGTAATTTTTTCAGCCACTCCGTTAAATAGGGTTCCAGCCGGTAACAATGTGGGCAGCCATACCAGAAGAATTCGATGACTTCGACCTTGTTGGGATCCTGTGTCGGTTGCGCCGGGGTAATTGTTGCATAACCTTCGCCTTTCTCCAGGTTGAGCGCATTCGGTTCAGCCGCATTCACCGAGATGGAATACAAGGCCGCAAATAAGAGAATGAGACGCAGGGCGCTAAACATGGTGTTCTCCTCGAATGTCACCAAAATGATTTAAGCAGTAAAAACAGCACTGTTACCGATCGTGCTGGCGATTATAGTTTATTTAACCGGCTTGCAGTGGCGGGTTTTCCCGATGCCGGCTCCATATCTATCGAATGCCGCACTTGATTGTTGTTCGCTACCGCAGGTTTGCAATATGCGCGGAAACGGCATTGATCTCATTCTCGGTCATTCTTTTTGCAATGGTTTGCATCATTGACTCGGGATCGCTTGTACGCGCTCCCGACTTGTAATCACTGAGGGTTTTGGCGGCATAGGCGCCGAACTGACCTTTCAGGGCGGGAAAACCAGCTGGCGCATTACCGGCGCCGGTGGGGCCGTGACAGGCGTTGCAGGCCGGCACACCGGTTTCGGCGTTGCCGCTGAGATACAGGGTTTTTCCAGCATTGCTCAGTTCTTCGGTGACTTGAACCTCTTTGTCGGCATCGAGGTAACGGTCTCCATCCTTGTTTTGGAAAGAGATTTTCTGTGTTGCATAAAAGGCGCCGATGTCTTCGATATCTTGATCACTCAACGGGGCGGCTATTGCTTCCATGGACTGGTTGCCTCTGCTGTGATTCTTGAAGTCGTAGAGTTGTTTGGCAAGATAGGATGCGTGCTGCCCGGCCAGCTTTGGGAAAATTGGAGCGATGCTGTTACCATCGTCACCATGGCAGCCCGCACAGGAAGTTGTCTTGGTTTTTCCTGCCCGGGCATTGCCTGCCGCCTGCGACAGGCCGATTGCGCCCGTGAAGATGATGCTGAGTGCCATCACTGCGATCGCTTTATTCATTGACTTACGGTCCCCTGCCAAAACAAAACTGCGAAAATTAATAATTGTAATTCAATTTCAACCGACACGCGAGCGCCCAATGAACGTTTTGTACACAAAGACCATTTTTTTACTCAGTGCGCCCCAAATCGGCCTCGCGCCGCCTGATGAGGGATTCGAGGTCGCCTTTGCCGGGCGTTCGAATGCAGGGAAATCAAGCGCGATCAATGCGATTACCGCAAAAAAAGCGTTGGCCCGCACAAGCAAGACACCCGGCAGAACGCAACAGCTTGTTTTTTTTCGAGTGGATTCCGGGCGGCGTATCGTGGACCTTCCCGGGTATGGCTATGCCAAGGTGCCGGCGGCCGTGCAAAAAACGTGGCAAAAGACAATGGAGGCGTATTTCAGCCGGCGCCGGTCTTTGATGGGTATTTTTCTGCTGATGGATATCCGCCGTCCGATGACGGAATTTGATCAGCAGATGATCCGATGGTGTGACGCGTGCGAGCTGCCTTTGCACATTGCCCTGACCAAAGCCGATAAACTGGGGCGCGGCGCGGCAAAAACTGCGCTGCTGGATACCAGGAACAAGCTGCGGGAGGTCGATGTACCGGTTTCGATTCAGCTGTTTTCCGCAACCCAAAGGACGGGCATCGATCAGGCCCATGAAGTACTCGATCGATGGCTGCAGGTCGGCGGGATGGCCGAGCCTGAGCATATGGAGTGATTAGCCGGACGCTCGATCCCCGACGCTGTTGAAATAAGACGGGGTGCTCCTTCTCCCTCCGGGAGAAGGCTAGGATGAGGGGGGCTAAATGGCTGATTCCGCTGTTTTTTTCCCTCTCACCCAGCCCTCTCCCGCTGGAGAGGGCTCCAGTCGACAGCATTGACGCTCGCTCCCCCATTAACAAGGCAGCGTATTGCGGAAGCCTGGTTTAAGACAATTCCCGATGCCGAACGAGTGTCGTGTACCGGCTTGTATGAAAGTGATGCTGCAGATGTTCAACGAGGTAGACCGAACGATGCTGGCCGCCCGTACAGCCGACAGCAATACTCAAATAGGTTCGGTTTTCCGCTTCAAAAGTCGGAATCCAGCGGCTCAAAAAAGCGATGATGTCCTTCAAATAATCCGTCACTTGGGAGAATTCGGCCAAAAAATCCGCAACGGCCTGGTCTTTGCCGGTCAAGCCGCGTAACGCCGGTTCCCAATGAGGGTTCGGCAGGCAACGGGCATCGAATACAAAGTCGGTGTCCTGAGGGATGCCATGTTTGAAGCCGAACGATTGAAAGAACAGTGATAAGGTTCGGTCTTCTTTCGCGCCGACACGAATCTGCACCAGTTCGCGCAATTGGTGGATGTTGGTTCGGGTCGTATCGATCAATAAATGGGCACGTTGTGCGATCGGTTCGAGCAGCGTCCGTTCCAGGTTTATGGCTTCACTGAGCGGATGAGCCCCGTTTGTCAGTGGATGTTTACGGCGGGTCTCGCTGAACCGCTTGAGCAGGGTTTCATGCTCAGCCTGCAAAAACAGAATTTCATAATCGATGCCGAGCTTTGTGATATGTGCCAGGATGTCGGTGAATTGGGTGAAACTCTCGCGCTGATTACGTGAGTCGATTCCGATCGCCGTCTTTTCGTAAATGGGCTGTTCGGCTCGGGCGACTTCTTCGATGAAGGACTCCAGAAGCGTGATCGGCAGATTATCGATGCAGTAAAAACCACAATCTTCCAGCGTGTCCAAGGCAATGCTTTTGCCTGAACCGGACAGCCCACTTACGATGATCAGTTTCATGCCTGTCTGTTGCCCGTGGCGATCGCCTCAACCAAATGGGAACCCCATCGGGAGGATATAGGAGAGTCCTTCATCCTCCCTGCTTTGATAGACGGACCGCTTCGTGTTCCACCCTGCGTCGTTTCTGAAGCGCACGCAGGGCGGATGCTCGTAGACGAATTGACCATTGGGTTCCGAGCGACGGCCTTAACGATGATGGTTTTTGATTTTTTCTTTATGTTTTCTGACCTGCCTGTCCAGTTTGTCGATCAGGCCGTCAATAGCCGCATACATATCTTCCTGCTGATCCTCGGCGAACAGTTTGGCGCCGCTGATTCGCACGGTCGCTTCCGCTTTTTTGTTGATTTTTTCAATGCCTAGAATGACATGCACATCTGTGACGTGGTCAAAGTGGCGCTCCAGGCGCTCGAATTTTGATTCGACATAATTTCTTAATGCATTCGTTACATCGATATGATGACCGGTTACACTAATTTGCATAGATCGCTCCTTATATTTGAGAGGTATGAAAAGCAACACTGCGTCATAAAACGCGCTTTCTTTGGTTGGATGGTGGAATGGACATGCCTTCCCGATATTTTGCGATGGTTCTGCGGGCAACATTGATGCCCTTTTTCTTTAGTAAAGCGGATATTTTGTTGTCGCTGAGTGGCCTGGCTGCGTTCTCACTGGCGATCAATTCTTTTATAAAAGCCCTGATGGCTGTCGATGAGCATTCGCCGCCGCCGGCAGTGGACACGTGGCTCGAAAAGAAATATTTGAACTCGAAGATACCTTTTGGCGTGTGCATGAATTTCTGGGTCGTGACTCTGGAAATGGTCGATTCGTGCATGTCGGCAGCCTCTGCGATTTCTCTCAGGACCAGAGGTTTCATCGCAATTGGGCCATGCTCCAGAAACGCCTTCTGATGTTCGATGATGCAGCGGGCGACTTTCAATACGGTTTCGCTGCGGCTTTGCAGGCTTTTGATAAACCATCGTGCTTCCTGCAGGTGATGCTTCATGCACACATTATCCGTGCTTTTATCAGCCCGTTTGATCATGTTTGAATAAAACGGGTTCACTCGCAGCTTTGGTGCAATGTCCGGGTTGGGGGAAACCTGCCAGACTCCATTGAGTTTGCGGACGAAAACGTCCGGGATGATAAATTGAGATGCAGAGGTCTCGATGAAGCGGCCTGGGTAAGGATTGAGCGAGCGAATCAAACCGATGACCTGATGGAGCGCCTCATCGGACAGGTTCAGCAGGCGCTTTAGCTGTGACTGATCTTGTGCGGCTAGCTTATCGAGGAATCGGGTGACCAGATGAAGTGCTGCTTTTTTCCATGGGTGGTCATCAGCCAGTTGTTGCAGTTGGATACGAAGACACTCGCCGAGGTCCGCTGCCGCGACGCCGGGAGGATCAAAATTTTGTATGCGGTGGAGCACCGCGTGTACCTCTTCCGGTTCGAGGTTTTCCAGTTGCTCCGATAATCCCTGATGAATTTCCTCGAGGGAGCTGCCCAGATAGCCGTCGCTGTTGATGGCATCGATGATGGCGATGGCGATGGCATGATCCCGTTCGCTGAAGGGCGCCAGTTCCATCTGCCATAAGAGGTGATCCTGCAGTGTTTGCGATATGCTGCGCTGGCTTTCGAAATCCGGTGTTTCAGCGCTGGATGCAGGAAGGGTCAATGGGTACAAGCTGTCGTAAACATCTTCCCAGGTGCTGTCGATGGGCAATTCATCAGGAATGTCGGTCTGCGAGCCTTCGCTGGTTATTTCGTCCGCTTCCTGCTCGAGGGCACCATCCGACTGCCGTGGTTCTTCGGTTTGGGCGCCGTTTTCATCGATTGCTTCCAACATCATGTTGGACTCCAGCGCTTCCTGGATCTCCTGCTGAAGATCGAGCGTCGACAACTGCAGCAGCCGTATGGCCTGCTGCAATTGCGGGGTCATCGTCAGCTGTTGGCCAAGCTTGAGCTGGAGTGTTTGTTTCATTAATGGGTCGAGTCAATCTTGCCGGGCGATGATCGTGCCCTTAAACGGGCGCGTCGTCCATTTTCATTTTAGCTTAATCGTCATTGGCAGGGGAACTTTCAGTGCGCCGCGACGGTTTTCGCCACCGGAAGTGGCGGTCTGTAAACCGGGCGCTACATGTTGAAATTCTCCCCGAGATAAACCTCCCTGACCTCCTGGTTTTCGAGTATTTCCTCGGCACTGCCTTCGGCAATGACTTTGCCTTCGTTCAGGATGTAAGCTCTGTTGCATGTGCCCAGTGTTTCGCGCACATTATGTTCGGTAATGAGTATTCCGATGCCTCGTTCCTGGAGATGGCGGATGATTTTTTGAATTTCGATGATCGAAATTGGATCGACTCCGGCAAATGGTTCGTCCAGCAAAATGAATTGCGGCTCGCTGGCAAGTGCCCGTGCGATTTCGACGCGGCGCCTTTCGCCGCCGGAAAGTCCGATCGCCGCCTGGTGCCGAAGGTGAGAAATGCCGAATTCGTGCAGCAGATCCTCCAACAGGATCTCCTTTTGGACATCGCTGATATCCTTGCGTATTTCCAGCACTGCGCGCAGGTTGTCTTCGGTGTTCAGTTTCCGGAAAATGGAGGGCTCCTGCGGAAGATAGCCGACCCCCAACTGCGCTCTGGCATGCATAGGCAGCTTTGTCAGGCGCGTTTGGTCGAGCATGATCTCCCCGGCGTCGGCTTTGATCAGGCCGACAATTATATAAAAGCTCGTTGTTTTCCCGGCGCCGTTCGGTCCCAGCAGGCCGACGATTTCGCCACTGTCGATGTACAATGAAACGCCGTCGACGACCGTGCGTTTGTTATAGTGCTTGACCAGGTTGGTTGCCGATAGCTTTGCCATTGCGAGGTCAGTCCTTCTTCTTGTCGTTATTGTTTTGGGGGTTCAATGTGACATGGACACGTTGAGAACCGGAGGATGGCTTTCCGGCTTTCACGAGCATGTTCTTTCTGTCATATTCGATTTGGTCGCTGGCGTAAGTATTGCCCCCTTGCCAGACGACCGCCTTGTCGAGCAGAAGCAGGCGGTCCTCGTTGACAAAATATTCCGCCCGTTGGGCTTTTCCTCTCACTTCCTCTTTGTCTTCGGTTTCCTCCTGTCGGAAGCGAACCGGGTTTCCGGTGGCGACAATCTTTTCTACCTGTTTGTCGGTCATGTGAATGACAAGCTTATCGGAAGTAAGGCGCATTCTGCCCTGGGTGACGATCACATCACCGATATAAACGCTTTCCCCGGTGCTATCGTTATAGGTGGCACTGTTGGCTTCGATATAGACCGGCTCATCGGAGTCGGTTTCGGCGGCCAGCCCGGGCATACCGATGCCTGCAAGGCTGACGAGCAAGAGATAGAGGCTAATGCGGTTCATATTTTCCTCGGACATTGGCAAGCAGGGACAGTGTTTTCGGCTCCTGGAAATGGACCCGCATTCCGGTACCGCTGATGCGATTTGGCGGGCTGATCAAATCAGCATGATCAGGGGTTTCGGCGATATTGCTGCTGCGATGGATCGTTAGATTGCTGGTGATGACCTTGACAGGACTGACACCGGGAGCGGCTTCGCGGGTAATCAACACACGTCCACCCAGGAGGATTTCGTCGCGGTCCGACGACACGAGTCCGTGATCCGAATGAATCACCCACGGAGGGGAGTCGTCAGCCTGAAAAAAAGTGATCACCGGCTGGGTAAGTTCAGTGGTATCGTCATCGCGATAATGAATCATTGACTGAGCGGCAAGGCGCTGCTTCGGCGTGCCATCGTTATTCATCACCGTCTTGGTGAAACCAGTGCTGAAATATTCGGGACTGTGTTTGACTTTTGGGGTTAATGGTGATTCCTGCGGCGACATCCTATCGGCAAGCCACCAGCTCAACAGTGCCAGAATGGCTAACAGAAGATAACCTCCGGCTTGCTTTGTCATGCCGGACCGTCCAGATAGCGGCTAATTGCGACATCCAGTCTGTTTTGTGCCTGCATAATAAGGTCGCATACTTCACGCGCCGCACCCCGCCCACCCGGTTGCGTCGTACACCAATGTGCATAGCGCTTGACCGCAAAGTGGGCGTCGTTGACAGCGATCGCGAGCCCGGCGCGTCGCATGAGGGGCAGGTCCGGAAGATCGTCCCCGACATGGGCGACCTGATTCGACGTCAGCGTTAATTGTAGGCACAGCGCTTCAAAAGCTGCAACTTTATTTTCCTGTCCTTGATACACATGGCTAATCCTTAAGTCCTCCATGCGTTGAGTGACGGATTCCGATTCTCTTCCCGATATGATCGCGACTTCGACGCCGCTGTCGCGGAGCATTTTGATTCCCTGGCCGTCGCGCGTATGAAATGACTTGTATTCTCGTCCCTGTTTGTCGAGGAACAGCGTGCCATCGGTGAGTACGCCGTCAACATCGAAGATGACAAGGCGAATCTGTTTTGCTTTGTCGAGGATTGCCTGGCTGTAATGTTGCATTGTATCGACTGGTGTGATCATGCGTGAGGATGTTCAATCGATGGTTCTTGGCCAGCTAAATAATGCCGGCCTTGATGAGATCATGCATGTTCAAGGCGCCGATCAGCCGGTTGTTCGAGTCGACGACCAGCAGCGCGTTGATTTTTTTTGATTCCATGAGATGCATCGCTTCGGCAGCGAGGAGGTTGGACGTGATTGTTTTAGGACGATGGGTCATGACCTCCGCCATTCGGGTCGAGTGTATGTCGTGGTGCTTTTCCAGCATGCGTCGTAAATCGCCGTCTGTAAAGATACCGGTTACCTGTTGCTTTGCATCGACCGCAGCGGTCATGCCCAGTTTTTTTGCCGTCATCTCGATCAATGCCTCACTGATTACGGCTGTTTCCGGCAGCGAGGGGATTTCATTTCCGGTATGCATCAGATCCTGGCATTTCAATAGCAAACGTTTGCCAAGGCTGCCGCCGGGGTGAGACAGGGCAAAATCATCACGCGTGAATCCGCGCGCTTCGAGCAGAGACACCGCAAGCGCATCCCCCATCACTAAAGCGGCTGTCGTGCTCGATGTGGGGGCCAGCCCGAGTGGGCAGGCTTCCTGCCCGACGCTGACATCGATATGCACGGTGGCTTGCTGCGCCAGGGTCGAATTCGGTTTGCCGGTCATCGCGATCAGCGGAACACCCAAGCGTTTGATGATGGGCAAAATGGTGATGACTTCAGCCGTTTCTCCTGAATTAGAGAGGATCAGAACGACGTCACTGCGGGTGATCATGCCCACGTCGCCGTGACTGGCCTCGCCCGGATGAACGAAAAAGGCCGGCGTTCCGGTGCTGGCGAGGGTGGCGGCGATTTTACCGGCGATATGACCGGATTTTCCTATCCCGGCGACGACGATGCGGCCTTGGCAGGCAAGCATGAGACGGCAGGCAGCGATAAAGGGGGCATCGATCCGGTCGGTCAGAGCAGAGATTGCCGCCGATTCGATTGTGATCACTTCGAGCGCCAGGCGTTTCAGATTTCGATCGGATGCATTGTTGGACATGGATGGAAAAACTTAGCCCGAAGATTTCATAAATTTGCGCCGATATCGCGCAGTATATTGGTTTCACAAGGAAATTTCCGAAGGAGTGGCGTATCGGTGACTACGGCCGACTGAGGAAATATTTCTTGTGGAATCAAGAGACAAGCGAGATCAAGCATAATTTGTGAAAAATTTGGGTTAGAGCCCGGAAGGCTTCAAAGCGTGCTTTGATAGAGCAGCGCCTGATAGCTGCAATAGCCGCCCAGCAATAGACCGCCTTCCAGTCGGTTGATCCGTTTTTGTGAGCGAAACTGGAAGGCGATCAGAAACAGCGCGCACGTGAACCCGATCATCCATGGAAAGTCGCGCGTTAAAACGTTGGGTTCCAGGGGGCCCGGATGGATGATGCCGGCCAAGGAATAAACAGCCAGCAGGTTGTACATGTTCGAGCCGATGATATTGCCGATGGCGAGGTCGTCCTCCTTTTTCAAAACGCTGGCAATGGATGTGGCAAGTTCCGGCAGGCTGGTGCCGAGTGCGACGATGGTCAGGCCGATTATCAGGTCGCTGATGCCCAGATCCTTGGCAATCTGGACGGCCGACCATACCAACAGGCGCGAGCTGAGCAATAAACCGATCAATCCGATGCTGAACCACAGCAGGGCCATGCTTGTGGGGATAGGTTGCGGCACTTCTTTTTCGATTTCTGCGCTGAGGGGGTCGTGGCGGTGGCGGATGGCCGTATGCGTCAGCCAGGCCAGGAACACAAACAGGCCGACCACCATAATGACGCCGTCGATTCGGTTGAGGCCGCCGTACAGACTGAGCCCGTAACATCCCAGGCTTGTCAGTAAGAGGATAGGCAATTCGCGGCGCAGGGTTCGCGAATGGACCGCAATCGGCATGATGAGTGCCGTGCAGCCCAGAATCAGGCCGATATTGGCGATGTTGGAGCCCAATGCATTGCCGACAGCCAGGCCGGGGTTGCCTTGCCATGACGCGATGACGGATACGAGAATTTCCGGTGCCGAAGTACCGAATCCGACGATGGTCAGTCCGATTATCAGTGGTGGGACGCCCAGATTGCGCGCAATGGCCGCTGTTCCGAATACAAAACGGTCGGCGGAAAAAATGAGCAGAATCAGACCGGCGATCAGTCCGGCACAATAGATCAGCATCCGGAGGTGTTCATGTGATTATATAAAACCGAGCATTATGCCATGATTTGTGCTTTTGCGGGAATCTAGGAGGCTGTCCGGGAATCGGGTGCTGCGCCGCTGGGTGATTTTGCGTAAAATCTGCTATGGTACCCGGACCGAAGAGGGCCCCTGCGTGTTCGCCATTCTCGCCAGCGTGATTGAGGCGTGCCGGAAACGCCGACAGTCGTCTCGGCGATATTTGCAGGCGGTGACAGCCAATTGGCGCGCTGGTTTATCCGCTTTGCCGCTGCCAGCGGTAGTGGGATCTGAATAAGTACGTCAAATATAATGAAAAATCCTCTTTTCGTGTATGAGTAGCACGCAACAAAAAACACCTCCTGGACCTGAGAACAAGGCATGGTTCGGTTCGCTTGGTGAGATGCGCAAGAATCCGATGCAGTTTTTTACTTCGGTCGCAATAAACTATGGTGGGATTGCACGCATCCGTTTCGGACGCAACCAATATAGCTATCTTGTCTCAGAACCGGCGCTGATTCGTGAACTGCTGATTACCAATCGCACCAAATACATTAAGAACAACCGTTATCAGCTTCTGGCGGGCGTACTTGGTGATGGTTTGCTGCTCAGTGAAGGTGATTCATGGAGACGGCAGCGCCAAATCATTCAACCCGCATTTCGTCAGGAAGCGCTGTTATTGCAAGTCGAAAAGAGCAGTAAAACCGTAGCGACTTTTCTCGACCGTTTTGATGAATTGGTTAAAGATGGCGCGGCGTTTGATATCCACACCCAATTTGCGCGTTTGACGCAGCTTCTGGCCGGCCAATGGATCATGGGCCAACCCTTTGAAAAGCGTTCCAATGATATTGCTGATCTTTTTGAACTTGCAGTGAAAGCTTGGCCGCACGCACCAAAAAGTGTGTTGGCCGCCTATCGTATTCCCCCACTACGAAAGATAATTACGCTAAAGCGGGCAATCAAAGCGTTGGACCATTGTCTGTTTGAGATCATCAATGATTATCGCTCATCGCCGGAGGGTAATAATGGACTGATACCGATGCTGGTTAACGGACACCGTGAAATGACGGGTGGCGAATTGACCGACAAGGAGCTAAGGGATCAGTTAGTGACGCTGTTTATCGCAGCGCACGAAACATCGTCAAGTTCACTCTGCTGGGTGCATTATTTTCTCTCGTTATATCCAGAAGTTAGAGAGAGGGTCCAGCGAGAAGTTAAGGCTCAGCTTGCGGAAAGGCTCGTTGCGGCGGAGGACCTTCCGAAGTTAAGCTATCTGGAGCAAGTTATCCAGGAATCGCTTCGAATCTATTCGCCTATTCACTCCTTGTCACGCGTTGCGATTGAAGATAATACGGTTGGTGGCTATCTGATTCCGAAGGGTTCGACCGTCATTGTTTCTCTCTATGCAACCCACCGTTTGCCGAAATACTGGGATAATCCAGAAGCATTTGATCCCGAACGATTTAGTAAAGAAAATTGCAGCAAGCGGCCATCGTCTGCATTTATACCGTTTGCAATCGGTCACCGTAATTGCATTGGCGGCATGCAGGCAATGATCCAGAGTAAAATAATAATTTCACAGATTGCACAGCGTTTTACGATCGATCTATTGCCGGGACATCCGGTCGTACCATCGCCGGGAACAACAATGTACCCGCGTTACGGAATGCAGGTGACCATACGTCACAAATAACGCTGAAAAGAATCGGGGGGCAGGCTTGCGTTAATGCATGTGGTTCGTCATGCATCAAAAACCATGGATACGACGGCCGTTTCGCTCCATCCCTTACTGGGTCGGTAAATACAGGTGATACCGATCTTCATCATCAAAGAAAATGCCCTGCCTGCCGTTTCGGCGTAGCATCACCATGATAGAGTCCGCCTAAAGCTGGCATCGCTATTATTGATTTAGGTGTTTAGACCCGTGTGATCATTTACCTCGCAGGAGTTATCCGTTATTCTTGGCGCGAGAGGTTCTCCTGGAAATTGCCGGTGGGGCGACTGGAGT
>Ga0209633_10002288_pt1 | contig 18660 bp, 20 predicted proteins | sample Cruoilmetagenom1_FD_187290 | JGI IMG/M metagenome (GOLD analysis project Ga0209633, IMG submission 187290) | Oil polluted marine microbial communities from Coal Oil Point, Santa Barbara, California, USA - Sample 1 (SPAdes) (version 2) | ecosystem: Environmental > Aquatic > Marine > Oil seeps ... | reverse complement strand
TAAAGTTCAGCCTTTGGTTGATGCACTTAAAGAGAAAGGGTATGCAGTAGGCGGTACTCGTAACTCTGTTGCATCTATTTCACACACACAGGGTTGGTTGCACTGTGATATTCCTGGTACAGATGCTTCTGGCGTAGTTAAGTCTATGATGGATGAGTTGTACGACGAATTCACTAACTGGAATATGCCAAATCGTGTTCATATTACAACTTCATGTTGTCAAATTAACTGTGGTGGTCAAGGTGATATTGCTATTAATGTACAGCACACTAAGCCTCCCAAGATAGACCACTCTCTTGTTGGTAATGTTTGTGAGCGTCCATCGGTAGTTGCGCGTTGTCCTGTTGCTGCGATTCGTCCTGCTATGGTTGACGGAAAGCCTTCGCTAGAGGTTGATGAAAAGAAGTGTATTTGTTGTGGCGCATGTTACCCTCCTTGTCCTCCAATGCAGATTAATGATCACGAATTCACTCAGTTAGCAGTATGGATTGGTGGTAATCACTCAAATGCACGTGGTAAGCCAACATTCCAACGTCTTGTTGCAGCTGGTATTCCAAATAACCCACCTCGCTGGCCTGAAGCTACGGCAATCGTTAAGAAAATTCTTGATTGCTATAAAGAAGGTGCACGTGATTGGGAGCGTATCAATGAGTGGGTTGAGCGTATTGGATGGCCTCGTTTCTTCGAGGTAACAGGTCTACCATTCACTAAGTATCATATTGATAACTGGCGTGGTGCTCGTGCGAATCTTAATTCGTCTACACATATTCGTTTCTAATAATGGTTATTAATTAGGATTTATAGATGAAATTTACAATTATGATTAATGAAGGGCCTTATCAGCATCAATCTTCTGATACGGCTCTACAGTTTGCTCGTTCAGTTTTGGCGCAAGGTCACGAAATATTTCGTGTGTTCTTCTACCATGATGGCGTAAATAATGGTACACGTTTGAGTGTTCCGCCAGCAGATGATCGTTTATTGCAAAAAGAGTGGTCTGAGTTTTCAAAAGAAAATAATCTCGATCTGGTTCTTTGTATCGCAGCTGCTCAACGCCGTGGCATTATGGATGAAAGCGAAGCAGAGCGTCAGGGTTTGGATGCTAATAATATTATTGAAGGCTTTCGTATTTCTGGTTTAGGTCAGTTGATTGAAGGTGGGATTGAAGCTGATCGTACTGTCGTGTTTGGAGATTAATAAAAAATGGCTACTAAAAAATTCATGTTTGTTAATCGCAAAGCACCTTACGGTACTGTTTACGCTCTTGAGTCTTTAGAGGTTGTTTTAATCTCGGCTGCTTTTGAACAAGATGTTTCACTTGCCTTTGTTGATGATGGTGTTTACCAAATCACTAAAGGTCAAGATACAAAAGGTATTGGTCAAAAGAACTTCTCAAATACGTATAAAGCTTTGGGTGATTATGAAATCAAAAAGTTATACGTTGAAAAAGAATCCTTAGAAGAGCGTGGTCTAACTCAAGATGATCTTATGGATCTTGTTTGGGAAGATGAAGATGATGATTGGGCAGAAAAGCCTTCAATCATTATGGTGAATCGTTCTGAAATGGCTGATGTAATGGCTGAACAAGAAGTTACTTTAAGTTTTTAAGACATTAAACGGAGAATACTGAAATGGCAATGCTACATATTGTAAACAAGTCACCGTTTGAAAAGGTGTCTTTTAGAAGTTGTTTGAATCACGTAAAAGCAGGTGATTCAGTTTTGATGATCGAGGATGCGGCAGTAGGAGCACTCGACGGTACATCATTTTCTGAAAAGCTTAAGACTGCTATGACAAATGTGTCAGTGTATGTTTTAGGTGGTGATCTAGCTGCACGTGGTTTAAGTGAAGATCGTATGATCGATGGTATTAAAACTGTTGATTATGCAGGTTTTGTCGACTTGACCGTAGAAAACGAGACGACACAAAGCTGGCTATAACCTGTTGAGCTATTGCTTTTTTTAAGCATGGCGATACGATTTTTAGCTAAATTTATTATTTTTTAAAATAGGAGAGCTCATATGGCACTCGAAGTAGGCGGACAATCAATTGAACTAGACGAAGAGGGATACTTAGTAGACCTTTCTTCATGGACTAAAGAAGTTGCTGAAGCACTAGCGGCTGGTGAAGACGTAGAATTAACTGACGAGCATTGGGATATTATTAATTTCCTACGTGAGTACTACGAAGAATACCAAATCGCACCTGCGGTACGTGTATTAACTAAAGCTGTTGGTAAGCGTTTAGGTAAAGATAAAGGTAATTCAAAATACCTTTATTCACTATTCCCATATGGCCCTGGTAAGCAAGCATGTAAGTATGCTGGTCTTCCAAAGCCAACAGGTTGTGTTTAAGTTAATAATAGGTTCTTTACTTATTAAAAACTAAAAAGATTTCGGGGTTTGTTAACACTTTAACTGCCCCGAATTCTTTTTCACAAGTTTATAATGGTTGTTTAATTTATAAATAAATATTGTAAGTTTCTGAAAAAGAAGAATATTTAGGAGTCATCTAATGGCGTTAGGCGTTATTTACGGTGTTTTGTTCTGGGTGGCAACACTTGTTTTAGTGATTGGTGTTGCAAATAAAGTTATCTTGTATTGGAAGACCCCCGCACCACTTAAAATACCAACAACTCCTGCACCTGTAACTCAGGGAGGTGTTGTAATACGTATGTTGCAAGAAGTATTGCTTTTTAAGAGTTTATTTCGTTCTGATAAACTGCTTTGGATATTAGGCTTTGCTTTTCATTATACAATGCTATTAATAGTTATACGCCACTTTCGTTATGTGCTCGATCCTGTTTGGGGGGTAGTACAATTTATTCAACCATTTGGCAAGTATGCCGGCTTTATATTTGTTCTTGCCTTATTGGGCTTATTGGCTCGTAGGATTTTTATAGACCGTGTTCGATATATTTCTTCACCTTCTGACAGTGCAATGCTAGGTCTATTAATCTTTATTGGTTTGTCTGGATTAATGATGTCTTTTTTAAATCATACTGACATTGTTATGGTAAAGGCATTTTTTATGGGGTTAATTGCATTCGACTGGCAGCCGTTGCCCGCAGATGTCCCCCTTCTTATTCATTTGACTTTAGTGATTGCTTTGATGCTGATTTTTCCAATTAGCAAGTTATTGCATGCTCCTGGGATCTTCTTTAGCCCAACAAGAAATCAGATAGATAATCCACGTGAAAAGCGTCATTTAGCACCGTGGGCAGCTGAACTTGAAAAGCAAGATAAGATGTTTCTGGATGAGTTAGATTGATGCTTAGGACTAATGGAGAATAATAATGGCTGATTACGAAATTCCAGAAATTAGTGGTGAAGATGGCATCGTAGATGTTCCAGGTCTTCAGCCAGATGCTATGAAATCTCATGGTCCGTGGGTTTCAAAGCAGGCTTTTCAGGAGGATATGCATTTTCCAACTGACTTTACTATGCCAGAAAGTATAGAGAATTATGGTGATTCTGAAACACTTGTAGAAAATTGGAAGGAAAGAGCCTTAGAGAAAATGGCAGATTTGAAGGGGCGCTATCGCTCTCTACAGGTCTACCTTGATATCTGTGTTAAATGTGGTGCTTGTACTGATAAATGTCATTATTATATTGGTACTAAAGATCCTAAGAATATGCCTGTTGCAAGACAAGATCTTCTTAGAAAGGTTTACCGACGCTACTTTACTTTTGCAGGTAAGTTTTTTGGAAAGATTGGAAAACCAGAATTCGTTGGAGCTTCCGAACTTACAGAAGATGTCGTAAAAGACTGGTATAACTATTACCACCAGTGTTCGCAGTGTCGACGCTGTTCTGTTTTTTGTCCTTATGGCATTGATACTGCAGAAATTTCAATGGCTGCTCGTGAAATTCTTGATCACATCGGTATGGGTCAAAAATATTGCACCGAGATCATGGGTAAGCTTAATAAGATAGGCAATAATCTTGGTTTACCGGAAGCTGCTTTGGCAGATACTCTTGAAGGTCTTGAAGAAGATATCTTTGATGAAACTGGGGTTGAAGTAAAGATACCGCTTGATAAAAAAGGTTCTGATATTTTATTGGTAACGCCTTCTGCTGATTTCTTTGCTGAACCTCATGTTGATGGCCTAATGGGTTACGCAAAAGTTCTCCACGAGCTGGGTCTGGATTATACCTTAAGCTCTTATGCTTCAGAAGGTGCCAACTTTGGTATGTTCATCGGAAGTTACGAGAATATGCGTAAAGTATCTCTACGTATCAGAAAAGCTGCATTAGATCTTGGTGTTAAACGTATCATATTTGGTGAGTGTGGGCATGCCTGGCGTGTAGCCTATAATTTTTTAAATACGCTTGCAGGTCCGTTTGACTTTCTTGACCAAAACTACCCAATTCCTCAGCATATACTTGAAATTACCGAGCCAGCAATGGCTGCAGGTAAATTAAATATAGATAAGTCAAAAAATGATGACATGGTTCTAACCTTTCATGATTCTTGTAATATTGCACGCGGTTCACGAATGGGTGATAAACCTGGCGGACAGTTTGAAATTCCTAGAAATGTAATTAAGGCTGTCTGTAACAATTATGTGGATATGCCGGCTGATACTATCAATGATGCAACATTCTGTTGTGGCGGCGGCGGCGGTATTTTGACTGATGATTTGATGGAAATACGTGTAAAAGGTGCGCAGCCTCGCATGGAAGCACTTAAATATGTTTCTAAGAACCATGGTGTCACTCATATGGCTGCAATTTGTGCAATATGTAAGTCACAGTTTACCAAAGTTATTCCATATTATGGTTTCACGATGGATCAAATTGTTAGCGTACATCAGCTGGTAAGTAGTGCAATTTTCTTGACTGGGCAACTATCAGAAGAAGAAATTGAAGCGAAAGAAGCGGCTGAAGAAGCTGAATGGGCAGCAGCACGAGAAAAAGCCGCTGCAGAAAAAGCGGCGAAAGAAGCTAAAGAAAAAGAGCCTGATGATAAATGACACATCATCAGTTAATACTTAATAAGTAATCAATTATAGTTAAATTTATCCAATCTTGAATTGGATTGTTGAATGGAGAATTAGCATGGCAACTTCACCTGATGATAAATCATTAGCAAAAGGTCTGACGTTCCTTCGTTATAAAGAAGGCGAAGATACTTGGGATAGTATGGAAGATCTTATCTTCCAGGAAGATACTTCGTATAAATGTCCTACTTATATTCAGAAAACACCACCATGTCAGGGCAGCTGTCCTTCTGGTGAAGATATTCGTGGTTGGTTACAAATTGTTCGTGGTATAGAAAAGCCAACAGGCGATATGAGCATGCAGGAATATGCATTCCGACGCTCTACCACTGCTAACCCATTCCCCTCAATGATGGGTCGTGTTTGTCCGGCACCATGTCAGGATGGATGTAACAGGAATGATGTTGATGACTTTGTAGGCATTAATTCTGTCGAGCAATACATTGGTGATCAGGCGACTGAAGCTGGTTTAACATTTGATGATTCAGCTCCAAAAAGTGGCAAGAAAGTTGCCATTATTGGTGGCGGTGTGGCAGGACTTTCGGCGGCTTATCAGCTTCGTAAAATGGGTCATGTTTCTACAGTATTTGATGATCATCCACAACTTGGTGGAATGGCTCGTTATGGTATCCCTGGCTATCGTGTACCTCGCGATAAAATGGATGCTGAGATAAGTCGTATAACTAATATGGATGGTGTTGAAGTTAAGCTTAATACACGTGTTGGTAAAGATGTCAGCGTTGAATCTTTAGAGAAAGATTATGATGCAATTCTTTGGGCGTTAGGCTGTAAGAATGGTCGTGGCTTATTTGTTGATAACTGGGATGATGTTCCAAATGCTATAACGGCAGTTGATTTCCTTGAAGCATTTAACTTGGGTGATATGAAATACACAGCGCCAAAAGTTGTCTGTGTTGGTGGTGGTGATACCTCGATCGATGTGGTTTCAGTATCTCGTCGTATAGGAACAACTGCAGATTACAACGAAAAAGGTGAAGACGCTGCAACAGGCGCAACAAAGCATGACGCTGAGCCAGCTAATAAAGTAGCCTGTGAAGTAACGCTTACATCTCTATTCCCATTAGATCAGATGACTGCCGCAGAACATGAAGTTCAGGATGCTCTCATCGAAGGTGTAACCATTCTTACAGAAGTTATGCCATCTGAGATTGTCGTTGATGAAAATGGACGCGCAATCGGCCTTAAAGTTGTTGAAGCTGTAATGGAAGGTAATATTCCAAAAGCAGTTGAAGGCGGAAAAGAAACACTTATCGAAGCTGATTTAATTGTATCTGCAATTGGACAGTTTGGAGATCTTGTCGGTGTTGAAGAGTTTGGTAATGATCGTAATGCGATAGATGCCGATAATTTCTATCAAGTCCCTGGCAAGGAAGGTCACTTCGTAGCAGGTGATATAGTAAGACCACATCTTTTGACTACTGCTATTGGCCAAGCTTCAATTGCTGCTGAATCAATTAATAGTTATCTGAATCAAGCTGAAATGGCAAAAAGACCTAAGGTTGATAAGCATCATTTTGATTTGCTAGATAAGCTTAAAGAATATGACCTACAGCCAGTTAGTTTTGATGAAGGCAAAGAAGATGATTTACGTGGTACTGATAGTGATAATTTTGCAGTACACAATTTTGCAGATCGTTCAGATCGTAAAATTATTGATTCAAGTGATCTCTTTTTGGGACATTTTGAAAAGGTAGATCGTTTTCAACGCACCGAAGATGTACCCAGTGAAACGGATGTATTAGGTCACTTTGTAGAACGCATGAATCCTCTTGAAGAAGAGCAGGTTGTTAAAGAAGCTGACCGTTGCATGAGTTGTGGTATGTGTTTTGAATGTGATAACTGTGTTATCTATTGTCCGCAAGATGCTGTATTTAAAGTTAAAAAGGATGTATCAACGCTTGGACGTTATGTGGATACTGACTACGATCGCTGTGTTGGCTGTCATATTTGTCAAGATGTTTGCCCAACAGGCTACATTGAGATGGGATTAATATAAAAACCTTTTTATAAAGAACCTATTGCAAAGTATTTAAGATACTGCCTTTAGTTTTTATTTGGGAATTATTATGTTTTGTTACCTAACAAAGATAACTCAATCACTCCTTGGCGTTGCTTTGATGCTATTACTTGCTACCGGTTTAACGGCCTGTAATAGTGAGCCGCCAACACTTATGAAAGCAGTTAAACAGTTTGAAAGTGATGAAATTCGAGATGCGCATGTAACGCGTATGCGTAAATATCACATGGATGATTTAAAGCATAAACGTGATGAAACCATGCATAAAGGTATTCGCACTGAAGAAAATAGCTTAATCGCTTGTATAAACTGTCATGTTCCTGAAAAACATAATGGTAAGGTGTTACGACATACTGACCCTGAGCATTTTTGTTCTACCTGTCATGGTTATGTAGCTGCACAGCTAGATTGTTTCCAGTGTCATGTTGATCATCCAGTTAAAGATACTGGTTCAACAAGTACTGAAACTTCTACGACTGATCAAACTGTATATCAGCTACAGCATCCCAAGTTTGATGATGCTGATCAATCTGATAAGCAATTGCTTGCTAAAAATAAGACTGAAGGAGAAGCAGCTAGTGAGTAATATCAATTCTTATCGCCGCAAATTTCTTATTGGTGTTACCGGCACAGCAGCTGCTGTTACTTTGGCTCCTGGTGTTTTCTTACGTCAGGTACAGGCGAAAGCTAATGATGAGGCTGTAAGTGACAAAGTACGTTGGGGCATGTTAATTGATGTTAACAAGCTTGAAGACGGTGGTGATGCCTGTATTGAAGCTTGTAAAAAAGAACATGGCTGGGGTAATGAAGAACACTCTAGTGATTTACAAGATGCACAGTGGATTCGAAAAGTTAAAGTGACTGAAAAAATGACAGGCAAAGCGATGAGTTTGCCTGTTATGTGTCAACATTGTGAAACTGCTCCGTGTATTGATGTTTGTCCGACAGGCGCATCAATGAAGCGCCCTGACGGAATCGTTCAAGTTAACAAGCATGTCTGCATAGGTTGTCGCTACTGTATGATGGCTTGTCCTTATAAGGCTCGTAGTTTTATTCATGAAACACTGACAGATCAACGCCCAGGAACCCCACGGGGCAAAGGTACGGTTGAGTCATGTAATATGTGTGTTAATCGCGTGGATGCAGGTAAAAACCCAGCATGTGTTGATGCCGCACCAAAAGCCATGTTATTTGGTGATTTAAATGATCCCGAAAGCAAAATTAGTAAAGTGCTTAAAAAGTATGGTGGTACCCAGATTCGAGCAGATCTCGGCTTAAATACTGGCGTACGTTACTGGGGAATATAAACATGGCAACAAAAGCAGTATTTTCAGAAATTAAAAATAGCGGTCTGGGGTTCTGGGCTGTATTAGGCTTTTTCGGTTTATTGGTTCTGGGTGGCGTGTGGGCTTTCATGGTTATGCACCACGGTCATTATGTAACAGGAATGGATAATCAGATTGTATGGGGAATGCCTCATGTATTTGCAATATTCCTAATTGTGGCCGCATCTGGTGCAGCCAACATAGCAACCATTGGGACTGTATTTGGAAAAAAGATTTATCAACCTTTAGGTCGTTTGTCAGCTTTTCTAGCAGCTGCGTTATTAGTAGGCGGGTTGATCGTTTTATTACTTGATCTTGGAAGCATTGGTCATGTCATAGAGATGGCAAAAGGTGCACTTAACTTCAAGTCGATCTTTGCCTGGAACATGATCCTATACTCAGGATTTCTAGGTATTATTGTCGTGTATCTTTGGACAATGATGGATAGGCGCAAGATTGCAAAAGCATTATATAAGCCTGTTGGCATCGCGAATATGATCTGGCGTTTTTTGTTAACAATGGGAACGGGCTCTATCTTTGGTTTCCTAGTATCACGTCAGTATTATGATGCTGCAATTATGGCACCGTTGTTTATTGTAATTTCCTATGTGATAGGTACTGCTATCTATACGCTGGTGTTGATGGCTTCATTTAAAATGACAGGTCGTGAACTAGGTGATGCTGTACTTAATCGTCTACGTAGTACGCTTGCAATTTTTATAGCAGCTGTACTGTTCTTAGTACTTGCACGTCATTTAGCAAATCTGTACGCAACTGAACATCACGGAGTCGAAGGCTACATGGTTGGTGGTGGCAGTGGCTTCAGCAGTCTATTCTGGTATGGACAGATTGTAATGGGAAGCTTAATTCCAATGTTTTTAATTTGGTGTCGCTTTCTAAAGAATAATCGTTTTGCGCTAATAGGAGCCGCAATCTTTGCGATTCTGGGCGGCTTTGTACAATTTTATATCATTTTGATTGGTGGACAATCCTATCCATTAGTTTTATTCCCGAATGCAGAAGTTAGCAGTTCGTTTGGAGATGGTGCTTTTAATGCTTACTCAGCAACGCTACCAGAATTCATGCTTGGCCTAGGTGGAGTTGGACTTACCATTTGCATGGTGATTATTGGAATGAGATTCTTAAGGTTGTTACCGACAAATTTAGCGGATGAAGTTGCTGATCCACATCACAAAGCTGAAGTTTAGAATAAAGCATCCGTAAAACTAAAAAGCCCTGCAGCAATGAAGGGCTTTTTGTTTGGTAGCTAATTAAGTTACTAATTCATATTATTAACAGACTTCTTAAACCTGTGTTTAAATTTAATGGCACCCCCCCAGTTTTTTAGTGAGCTTGCCGTTTTGTTGTTTAAAACGGACAACTCAGTTATTAGTGTATAACCGTTAGCATTAGGAAATCAGCTTATTTAAACAAGAATAGCCATTTCTACTTACGTAAGTTCTTGATATATTTCCGCAAAAGCTGCAATTGCTTTATCTAAATCTTCACGTGTATGTGCCGCCGATATCTGGGTTCTGATTCTGGCCTTTCCCTGTGCAACAACCGGGAAAAAGAAGCCAATGGCATAGATACCTTTTTCCAGTAACCGCTGTGACATTTTCTGAGCGAGTGTCGCATCACCTAACATCACAGGTACGATTGGATGATCGCCGTCATCGATATCAAAGCCAGCTTTTTGCATGCCATTTCTGAAATACTGGGTATTGTCCACGAGGCGATCGCGTAAAGCTGTAGATTGGCTTAGCATCTCCAGAACTTTAAGTGTTGCGGCGCAAATTGATGGAGCCAGCGTGTTTGAAAACAAGTACGGGCGTGAGCGCTGGCGTAGCATATCAACAATTTCTTTTCGCCCTGAAGTATAGCCGCCTGACGCGCCGCCTAGTGCTTTACCGAATGTTCCAGTGATAATATCAACACGATCCATTACGCCGCAGTATTCGTGAATGCCTCGGCCTGTTTTCCCCATAAAACCAACTGCGTGGCAATCATCATGGTGCACCATGGCATTGTATTTATCAGCCAGATCACAAATTTTATCTAACTGCGCAATGGTTCCATCCATTGAGAAAACACCATCGGTGGTTATTAAAATCCGGCGTGCTCCTGCTTCATTGGCTTCAATTAGTTTGTCTTCCAGATCCTGCATATTATTATTTCTATAGCGGTAACGGGCAGCTTTACATAAGCGCACGCCATCAATGATTGAAGCGTGATTTAACTCATCCGAGATAATTGCATCCTGCTTTCCAAGAATCGTCTCGAATAAACCGGTATTGGCATCAAAACAGGCCGCATAAAGAATGCTATCTTCCATTCTAAGAAACTCAGTAACCTTATTTTCCAATGTTTTGTGAATAGTTTGGGTACCACAAATAAAACGCACCGAGGACAGACCAAAACCCCATTGCTCATAACTATCTATGGCAGCTTGAATAACATCCGGGTTATTAGCCAGACCCAGATAATTATTGGCGCACATATTAATCACTTCAGTGCCATCGGCGAGAGTAATATCATTTTTCTGCTCTGAGGCGATAACCCTTTCTGTTTTCCAGAGTCCTGCTGTTTTTATCTCATCCAGATCATTTGAGAAGCTGTTTTTATATTTGTCGAAACTCATGATTGTTCGCTCCAGTCCAAAATCACTTTGCCTGATTTTCCTGAGCGCATCACATCAAAGCCTTTCTGAAAATCAGTATTGTGAAAACGGTGGGTGATGATCTTTTCTAGCGGTAAACCGGTTTGTACCATCATCGAGCCTTTATACCAGGTCTCAAATATTTCACGCCCGTAAATACCTTTTATGGTGAGTCCCTTGAAAACCACCTGATCCCAGTCAATGCCTGATCCTGCTGGCATAATTGCCAGCATCGCAATGTGACCGCCGTTAATCATTAGATCCAGCATTTCACCAAAGGCATGCGGAGAACCGGACATTTCAAGACCGACATCGAAGCCTTCATTAAGACCAAGCTCATACATAAACTCACGTGTAATCTTGTTCTTCTTAGTATTGATGGGAATCGCTCTGGGTACGATTTTATCGACTAACTCAAGGCGATAATCATTAATATCAGTAATCACAATATTTCTTGCGCCACAGTGCTCGGCAACCATAGCCGCCATAATTCCGATAGGGCCAGCGCCAGTAATGAGAACATCCTCACCCACCATATTAAAAGATAGGGCGGTATGCACTGCATTTCCATAGGGGTCAAAACATGCCAGTAGTTCTGTTGAAATTTCACGGCTGGGCTTAAATACATTTTTGGCGGGAATAGTCAGGTATTCGGCAAAACAACCGGTGCGATTCACACCAACACCAATAGTATTAGGACAAAGATGACGGCGGCCAGCCAGACAGTTGCGACAACGGTCACAGACAATATGGCCTTCACCTGAAACAATATCCCCAACTTTCAGATCAGTAACATTTGCGCCAATATCTTCAATGACTCCAGCAAACTCATGGCCGATGGTCATGGGAATAGGGATGGTCTTTTGCGCCCACTCATCCCAATTGTAAATATGGATATCGGTGCCACAAATAGCCGTTTTCTGGATTTTGATTAATACATCATTATTATCAGGTTTTGGTTTTGGCACATCCTCTAACCAGAGACCTTCCTTGGCGTGTTTTTTTACTAAGGCTTTCATGGCTGTTACTCCCCTCTAAAGCAATCGGCTTTTTTAATAACTAAGAGAACAGTATCTAAAAAGTGGGGGGGGTGCCACCTAAATTATATTATGGTGTATTTTTTTATTTACACTGTCGATACTAAAAACCAGGGCGTATATTTGATTATATAATCGCCATTCTCACCTTAGAAGACACCCACTCACTAATAACTACGGCAACCAATATCATAATCAAAATAACCGCAACTTGTGGCCAAGCTAATATATTCAAAGATGATTGTAAGTATAGTCCGATACCACCCGCACCAACTAAACCTAAAATGGTTGATTCACGAATATTAATATCCCAGCGAAATACGCTTAAGCCAGCGAAGGCGGGCATGACCTGTGGCACGATGCCGTAAGCAATGACTTGTAGTTTGCTTGCGCCAGTAGCTTGAATGGCTTCGATTTGATTAATATCGGTCTCTTCGATCGCTTCGTATAGAAGTTTTGCAACAAAACCGATAGATCGAATAGCGATGGCTAAAGTGCCTGCAAATATACCTGGTCCGATAATAGAAACTAACAACAATGCCCAGACTAGAGAGTTGATTGAGCGTGTCGAGACAATGATTAATAAAGCTAGCGGGCGTAAAAATCGTTTACTGGGAGTAGTGTTTGTTGCTGCTAAGAACGCAACGGGTACACCCATTAAAATCGCCAATAATGTACCAACAGTGGCGATATTTATAGTGTCCCACATCGGTTTCCATAATTCAGATAGATAGCTCCAGCGCGGTGGCCATGCACGTCCGCCAATATCTGCGGCTATTCTTGGTGCATCAAACACAAAGAACCATGTGGTGACATCGGAGATGATTTTCCAACAGAACATAAATACGGCAACACCAATTAGCCAAGCAAACCAAATTTTAAACTGCTTGGTACGATCACGGCGTTGCCAGACTTTTAGCTCACCTTTTATTGTAACGGGCATATTCTTATTTTCCTTTTAAGCCTACTGTACTCTGGCTCTTATGAAGCCCGAAACATATTCAAGAACCATAACAATGGCGATTATTAAAATGATGATTGCGGCGGCGGTATCGAACTCATAGCGATCAAATGCGGTATTTAGGGTTGCACCAACACCGCCAGCACCAACCAAGCCTAAGATAGAGGAACTTCTAAAATTTATATCAAGGCGGTAAATAGACAAACCAATTAAACGCGGCATTACCTGTGGTTGAACGGCGTAATTAATCCATTGCCACCAGCCAGAGCCAGTGGATTTCACCGCCTCTGCTTGGGGTTTGCTGATATTTTCAATATCCTCAGCCAGCAGTTTTGCAATAAAACCAATGGTAGAAAGTGTTAGCGTGATAAAGCCTGCAAGTGGGCCAAAGCCAAAAATAGCGACCATCAATATTGCTACAATAATTTCATGTAAGGCACGGTTAATAGAAATAATTCCACGACAAAAAAGATAAACAGCTTTTGGTGCTAAATTTGCAGCTGCTCCTAATGCTAAAGGGATAGCAAGAAAGATACCTGCAACAGTCGAGGTTATGGTTATAACAATACTTTCCCAGATTCCTTCGGAAATATCAGGCCAACGTGTTGTAAAATCTGGGTGAGCAAATGATTTAATAAACTCCCAACCACGATCTAAGCCTTCATAAACTCTTGTCCAGTTAACCTCGTAAGAAACAAATGCAGCAATAAAATACAAGGTAAAAAATACCAGTAAACCATAGCGCCACTTGGTGTCTTTTATTAGGGGAGGGCGCTTCCAGCTGCGACGCTTTTCGTTACCAGACGTTGCGGTCGAGGCGTTCATGTATTTGTCGCGACACTTTTTTCATCAGCGCTATTTTTATCGATAGTGTCGTCGTCATCCTCATCGACTTCTTCTATTGTGGCTTCCCAGTCTTCCTCACCATAAATCTGCGTGAGAACTTCCGGGGTTAGCTCATCGGGTGTGCCATCGAAGATAATTTCTCCCATTTGTAACCCAACGATGCGTTCTACAAACATCTGTGCGAGAGCAACATCGTGAATATTCACAATAGCGGATAAATTTCTCTCTCTACATAGTTCTGAAATGAGCCGCATAATTTGACGAGATGTTTTTGGGTCTAGCGAGGCGGTTGGCTCATCAATCAAGATCACTTCTGGGTCTTGAATTAATGCCCGCGCAATACCTACGCGTTGCTTTTGTCCGCCTGATAATTCATCAGCACGTTTATCTACCATGTGATCTAGCCCAACACGCTCTAATAAACGAAAAGCTTCATCAATGTCAGACTGTGCATATTTGCGGAAAAAGCTTCTCCAGAATCCCATATAACCTAAGCGACCTGACATTACATTTTCCATAATAGTCAGTCTATCGACCAGCGCATACTCCTGGAAAATCATGCCCATTTTTCTTCGTTCTTTGCGCAGACCACGGGATGATAGGGCGCTAACTTCAACATCATTTAGCGTAACCGTACCTGTTGTTGGCTCGACTAAGCGATTCACACAGCGTATTAAGGTGCTTTTACCTGCACCCGACGGACCAATTAGACCAACAAGTTGCCCATCTGGAATGTCAAGATTAACGCCTTTAAGCGCGTCATCGCCTGTTTTGTAACGCTTTCCTAGATTTTCTAATTGGAGCATTTCCTTACCTTGTAATTATTCCCTACAATAAAAAGCCTATGACAAGATAGCCACAGGCTTAATTTAAAACTAATAGTAATTAGTCATTATTTACAAGAGTAAGAAACGTCATTTGCTGCATCAATTTGGCGTATAACACTCCAGTGTCCTTTATAAGTTATAGGTATGAACTGATCATATTTAGCCTTAAACTCTTCATGAAGTGAACTCATCGTACCGTCTGCGTTATCCCATTTGAAGCTTGAGAATGACTCCTTTATTTTGTTGGCTAGCTCAGGTTTCAAAGTATTCGCATATCCATAGCCTGTCGTTGGAAAAGTTTGTGATTTATAAATAACCTTTAATTGATCTTCCTTGATAGCTCCTCTTGATAACATAAGACCTTTGACTGAATTAGCGATTGAAGCAGCTACATAGTCTTTATTTACAACACCTAGAATGGAATTATCATGCTTACCAGAGAAAGTGGGTTTGAAATCTTTATCTTTTACCATATTAAACTCTGATTTCAAGATAGCAGAAGGTGCTTTGAAGCCAGAGTTTGATGTGGGTGAGGTAAAGGCTAATGTTTTACCTTTGATGTCTTCAACCTTTTCTATGCCACTGCCGGGGTAGGTGATAATTTCCATCTCGTAACCAAAACTTCCATCCGCTTTTGCCATCATGGTAAAGGGAGTAAGACCTGCACAGTTAACGGCTAAAGGATTTGATCCTGTATTAAAGCCTGCAATATGTAATCTACCAGAGCGCATGGCTTCAATTTGAGCAGCATTTGATTGTACGGGGAAGAACACAACTTTTTTGCCTGTTACTTTTTCCATGTGGGTTAGGAAATCGCTCCATGCTTTTTTATAAACTGCAGGGTCTTCAACAGGGGTGTAAGCAAAAATAAGTGTATCAGGGTCTAGCCATTTTGAAGGATCAGTCGGCGCATCTGCCACTAAATCACCATCACGGTCACAGAAGCGTTTATCAAGTGTTCCGCGTGGACAGTCTTCAGCACTAACTGGTGCGCTCATTAAAATTGTTGCGGCAAAGGCAACACCAATAAAACCGAGTGCCTTTGATATTTTTGATACTATCATACTAATCTCCAAGGGGTTATTCAAAGCTACAGTTTATATATAGAACAAAATAACGTTTTTGGCATGAGTTAGCTGATTTATTCTAATAAAAAACAAAGCTGATTTTTTTATACAGTATTTACTATATTGTTGATTGAAAAGTAAACTCTATAGATTTACAGCAAGGAAATTTCCCTCACATTTTTGAATCCAAGAATTAAAAAATGAAAACCGCTGATACTAAAAACTAGGGGGGGTGCCAAGCAATCCGCTGATACTTAAATTTGGGTCTGTAATTTTACAAAACGCCCCAACTTTCCTACACACGTTTCATTATATAAATGCAACCATACGCAAAAGTAAAGACTCCAGTTTTGTGTAGTATTATCTGGGATTAATTCCCATATAATACCTAGATCTGAAAATAAAACTCTTAATTACAATGACTTGTAATCTCGCGACAAAAACTATAGTGTTTCCCACTAATATTGTTTTATGGGAATGCTTCCCATAAAAAATTCTGATGTAAAGCGGAGTTGTTTTGGAAGAAATAGAAAAAATATTTGATTTCGTAATTGAAATTGAAAAATTAAAGGATGTACATCGCAAGACCAGACCTGTTGGGCTTAAACGATATGAAAACTCAGCAGAGCATAGTTGGCATGTTTGCTTATGCGCGCTCATGCTCAAAGACTACGCAAATGAAAATATTGATATTGATCGTGTGATAAAGATGCTTCTAATCCATGATCTGGGCGAAATTTATGCTGGCGATACCATAATATATAAAAGCGAAACTCCCGAAATGAAGGAAGCAGAAGCTGAAGGAGTTAAACGTGTACTTGGGTTTCTACCAAAGGAAAAGAAAGATGAATATCTATCGCTTTGGTACGAATTTGAAGCCGGAGAATCACCAGAGTCCAAGTATGCTAAGGCCATAGATCGCATACCACCACTGCTTCATAACCTTCACGGAAATGGCCATAGCTGGAATACACATAATATTTCAAAAGAAAAGGTGTTTGCTGTAAATAACAGAATAAATGAAGGCTCGAAAAGTATTTGGCAATTTATAGAGGCGAAGCTAAACGAAGCCGTTTCCAAAAGTATTTTGAAATAATGCATCTAAAAAAGCAATTTAATCGGACTTCAAAAGGCTCCGTTACGCTCCACTTTTTGAGGTGGCTCAATTATGGCATTAGAGTAATTAAATAAAAAATATGGAAATTCTTGAGATGTTAATTTATTTAGAAACAAAGTTGCATTCTAATAGTGTGCGAACTTCAAATGAAGAGCTTAAACTTCTACTGGCCGATAAATATATTGAGATTGGTGCTTCTGGAAGGTTGTATGATAAAAAAGAAACAATCAGTAATTTAATGTCATCAGAACCAATTAAAATAACCGCATCAGATTTTCACTTAAATGAACTATCAACTGAATTGATGCAGCTTATTTATAAAACAGAACATAAAAAAAATTCACAAACAATCAGAAAAGCAATTCGTAGTTCGTTGTGGAAAAATAATGGCGCCAATTGGCAAATAATATTTCATCAAGGCACAATTGAAAAACAATAGTAATGAGTTTAAGTAGAAAATAAATGGGAATCTAACCAGTTGCTGCTGAAGGAAGCGAAAAGCTTTGCTTGAAAAAGCACAAACAAAGTTTTTCGCTCCTCACCTGCTCGTTAGAAAAGTTAATTGAAGAGGGATATTTATGGTTACATGTTTTTTAAAATACATTATTGATCCGAAAAAAGTCGATGAATTTAAACACTATGGGAAATTGTGGATTGATCTTGTAAATAAAATGGGTGGTATTCATCATGGATATTTGATTCCACATGAAGGACCAAATAATATTGGATATGCAACATTTTCATTTCCTTCTCTCTCTGAATATGAAGACTACAGAAATAAGATATCAAGCTGCCCAGACTGCCAGGCCGCTCTTGAATACTCTCGTGAATCAAAGTGTATTTTCAGTTTTGAGAGAAGTTTCTACAAACCTGTATTTGAAGGCATAGAAGATAAAGCTAAACTTTTTTATTAAAGAATATTTTTCTAACAATTAAAATTCACTCGGAAAAAACACAGCTACGTTCGTTCCTCTCTACGTTGCGTTTTCCGGTGATTTTGTCCGTTAGGCTTTGTGGGGTGTTAACATATGAGCACATGGAGAAGAAAGGCTATAGAGTTCCTTCCAAGTGAGCGAACATTAATACAGTTTGCAGATAATCCAATGGAATTATGGTTAGAGCTGGTAACCCTATTTGCTCATGCATTCAGAGAGTGCGATAAAAATAAAATTCGAAAAATTCTTGATTATGCAGTTTGGTGTTGTAGTAACAAATCAGGAGCGCTTCCAAACCATACATCTACAGCTGCAATTATAGGTTTTTACGAAAGTATTGCTCCCCATAAAGAATACTGGTCAAATTTTCGTAGTTGGTTTTTACCTAGTGAATTCGAGAAATATAAAGATAATTTCGGATATCATTTAAACTCAAAAGAGCTATTTGAATTAAATGCAGTTTATTATGAAACAAATGCCTAACAAGTTACAGCATCGGAAAAACTACTCGCTGGCACTTGTATGGTTGTTTCTGCCTTAAACTACGATCATAGTTAAGGCATTGGGGAGTTTAAATAGCTAAAATTGACACCCCCCACCTTTTTGATACTTTTATTGTTATTCTATTAATTTATACTCAAGCCTAGAACACCCAATTATCGTTAGAGGACATTTCCTAACCATGAAGAAACTAAAGAATGAGAAGGAATTAGTAAAAAAGGCAATCATTGAAGGAGTGAAATACGCAGAAAAAAGAGACATTGTTGAATTTAAACCCACAGATTCTGCGCCTGGGAAAATCGAATTCATATATCACCTATTGGTGTTTGATAAAGTAATACAACC
>Ga0209633_10002287_pt1 | contig 18660 bp, 13 predicted proteins | sample Cruoilmetagenom1_FD_187290 | JGI IMG/M metagenome (GOLD analysis project Ga0209633, IMG submission 187290) | Oil polluted marine microbial communities from Coal Oil Point, Santa Barbara, California, USA - Sample 1 (SPAdes) (version 2) | ecosystem: Environmental > Aquatic > Marine > Oil seeps ... | reverse complement strand
CAAAGCCGCATAATCCCCAAGGCGCGCAATCCCAGGCAATCGGGCGCGTCTTCTCACACAGCCTGGACCCAAAGCGGCCTTCGGGGGAGCCGTGCGCTGTCTGATGTCGACGCTTGATTGAGCTTTGGTGGGGCTCTGCCAGGGCCCACCTTGTCGGTGCTGGCGAAGCCAACGGCGTGATCATTGGGTCCAACGTTTCAATCCGGCCTGCGCTGCCCGTCCGTTAAGGCTATTGTGACGTCGCAGTTATTTCGCAATCAGCGATTGGGCGGATTGCTACCTTTGTTGCTCGGCCATGGATAGGACACTGATTGTCGCGGGCAGCGGCCCGGCGGGCGTACTAACCGCCGTCCTACTGGCGCGCCGCGGTTGTGAGGTCACCCTGCTCACCGCAGATCGGCCGCGGCCCCGCATCGAAGGGCTTTCGCAGCGCGTCGTTGACGTGCTGGCGGCCCAGCGGCTGGATCACGCCCTCGGTGCCGTCGGCCCGGAGGTGGCCCGCCAAGCGCTTTGGAACGGCGAGCGCGGCCCGCGCAATGTCGAGTTCGCAACCGAGCGCGTGGCCTTCGATGCTGCGCTTTTGCGCGACGCGGTAGCGAACGGCGTGCGCTGCCGGACGGTCCGGAAGATTGTAGTGGATGGCTCATCTCCGTCGGTTTTGCGGATCGAGACGGACGGAAAGCACCGCGAACAGTTGCACGCACGGATGATCGTCGAAGCGCGCGGCCGCAGCGCCCCGCTGCCCCGCGTCCATGCGACGTCGGGTCCGCCGACGACTGCGCTGGTCAGCGCCGTTGCGGGTGGGCCGACGGCCGCCGGTACCTGCGTCGAGAGTTTCGCCGATGGCTGGGCCTGGTATGTCGCCGATGGCGACGTGGCGTTCCTGCAGATCTTTGTCGACAGTACCGGCGGCCTTCCCAAGCGCAATGAGCTTCGCAGGTTGTTTGATCGATGTGCAGAGCAGCTCACCCTGGCCCCAGAACTGATGGGGGCGGGCCGGCCGGCGGGAGCGATCGCAACGCGCAATGCGACACCGCGCCTGGCCCATACACTGTTGACTGACACGGTCATCAGCATTGGTGACGCGGCCTCGGGTGTCGATCCGCTGTCGGGGCACGGCGTTTTCGAAGCGCTCGGCTCGGCGCTTGCCGCCGCCGCCGCCATTCTCACCATAATCGAAACGCCTGCGAATGCCGATCTGGCCCGCCGGTTCTACGAGGAACGCACCCGCTTCGGCTTCGAACGCTTCGCTCGGGTCGGCCGCGATTTCTACCGTATTGAAGAGCGCTGGCGCGATCGCCCGTTCTGGCGCCGGCGCGCCGAATGGCCCGACGACGAACCGGCCCACGCTCCGGCCCTCGGCGCACCCGCGCGCATAGAGCGCCGTCCCGTCGTCGCCGATGGCCTCGTCGTTGAGCACCGCGTCGTGGTGACGCCCGACCAGCCGCGCGGCATCTGGCAAATCGACGGCGTGCGGCTTACCGAGTTGATCGACCGCCTTCGCGAGATGGAGGGCGCGTCGTTATCGGAACATCGCGCAAGCTTGGCGGCGCGGCTCGACGTCGCGGATCTAAAGCTTACGACCGCGCTCGACTGGCTGCGGTCTCGCAAGGTGCTGCAGATGGCGGACCGGATTGCGCTCGACCGCGCCGCCATTATAGCGGCAGACGAGGCGCGCGCCGATGAAGTGACCGGGGCCGGTCGACCACGGTGTGAATGAGAAACCCGACGAGCAACACCAGCATTCCGATCCAAACGAACGACATCAGCGGGAACACCTTGAGGATCACCGGGACCTGACCTGCGTTTGGGTGGGCAGTCTTGCTCCCGCTCACCGCAGGGATCCAGATCTGCACGTCGCGCAACAGCCCGCGCGAGATCAGCGGATGGATCATCTGTTTCTGTCCACTCATGTAGCGGGCATAGCGGTAGTCGATGATCGCGCACATCAGTCGGACCGAACCGATTTCTGTGCTGTAGGGCGGGCGGTCGTCGCGATAGACAGCATGGCCCTTGGTGCGCGTCAGCACCTCGCCACCGCGCTCAAGCCACCATTCGACACGGGCGACCGAGCGGAAGGCGCCGTTGCCGTCGGTGGGGCCGCGGGCTCCGTCAAGGGCGCGGCTGCTGGCGATACCGCCAATCCGCAGCTTGTAGCCGCCGGGAAAGGCAAGCGGTTTCGACAGTCCCGAAGGCATGGCGACCAAACGCTGGCTGTAGCTGTCGAAGACCGTCGCGGCAAGGATGCCCGCGAGGCTCAGCATCGCGCCGGCATGGATGACACCGACCGGCAAATGATAACCCCAGGCCGTGCGGCCCGGTCGCCGCAGGACGGCCAGGATCCCCCAGCCAAGCGCCGCGGCCAGCAGATAGGCCAGCATTACGACAAGGAGATCGAGCCAGGGAAAGATCGCGACGGTCTTGCCCGAGGTGAGCCCCGTGCCTTCGAAGAAAGCGGCAAAAGGTCGTATCCAGAGGCTGGTGCCGAGGCCGAGCGCAACCACCGCTCCGCTCACCGCCCATCGTCGCCGGCCTGCGAGCGGCAGGAAATAGTGCCCGCCGATCAGCCCGGCGAGACAGCCTAGCGGTGCCAGCCAGCGATTGGCGCCGAAGCTGTCAATGTCCCATTGAGCGAAGGCCGATCGCAGGCGGGCCAGCTCTTCGACGGATCCGAAGTTCCGCAAGGTTTCGAAGAACGGCTTCAGTTCGTCGGAGCGCGGCAGACCCGCCCAGGCGCTGCCGAAGGCAAGACCGATATGGACGAACGCGACCGCGCCGCAGGCGCTGAAGAGGCCGATCGCAAACCATAAGAGCGCGCGGCGCTCGCGTGCCAGCCGCAGCCGGGGCGGTTTCGTCTTTAGCCTTGCTACAAGTCCCCCCGCGAGCACAGCGACGAGAAACGCCGCAATGCCGAGCAGTAGCGGCAGCGAGGTCTCGCCGACATAGCGATGCGAAGAGGCAAGCGTTGGGCTGCGGGTGACCGCCATCGCCAGCACGGCGCCCGCCGCCGCCAGCAGTCCCAACACCGGATGCGCGATGCTGAACGCGCCATCCGGCCGGTAAAGGCGTTGCGCGTGCAGCATCGCGGTGAGGAAGGCCCAACTCACGAAGATCGCGGTCTGCACCGGGTCCCAATGCCACAACGTTCCATAGGTGAAGTCCTGGTAGGCCCACCACATGCCGAAGCCGATGCCGGCCGAAAGCAGGAGCCAGCCGCTGCGGGCGTAGACCGCCGCGACCTCCCGCCACGGCCCGCGGCGATGAACCAGCGCCTCGGCCATTGCGCCCCAGGGCGCCACGAGCAGCATATAGGAGAAGAAGACGAGAGGCGGATGGACCAGCATCCAGACGCTGGTCAGATGGGCGTTCATGCCGCGATAGGGATGCGCGGCGAGGGCCGCGGCGGGCGTCGCCTGGAACGGATCCCAGAGGAGCGCGCCGGCGATGAAAACGGCCGCGAGCAGGAAGGCGCCGGGGCCCGCCCACCCGTCCCGCCGGTCGAGCCGGATCGCCAGGCCGAGGCCGATCAGGCCGAGGAGAAGCAGCGTTCCCTCGTCGCCCGACCACAGGCTGGCGAGCTTGAGCCACCGGGCCAACTCGGGCGCGCTCAACAGCCATACCTGATGATAGGTGAAATCGTCGGCGAGGAACCGCACCGCCAGGCTGGCTACTGCCGCGCCCAGTGCCGCCAGTGCGACCGGGCCGGCAAGGAACCGTCCGGCCCGACGCCCGGCCGCCGCGACGGTTCCGGCGAGGGCTAGCACGACGAGAATGCGCTCCACCCAGGAGCCGCCGAGCTGCGCCGCAGCGAGCAGCGCCACAAACACAGCACCGCCCACCACCCAGCCGTGTCGCCCTCCCGGCTTCATGCCTCGTTCGGTTTAGGACCAGCGTCGGGCGTACCGGGCAAGCCGTCTGTCCGCCGCTCGGGCCCGACGGCGACCGAGAGAGCGCGGAAGTGCTCGCACAGCCCCGTGCGCTCGGGATCTGGGTGATGCGCCAGAAAGGCCGCCGCAAGGCCGGTGAAGCTCGCCGCCGCCGCACTGGCGCCCGCCATAGGACCGCCGCCATGTTCGGGCGAGGCGCACCAGGTCCCGAAATCGGCCTGCATGCCGGCGAGGTCGGAGACTTCACCCTTGGCGCAGCGGGCGTCGCCAGTCACCGCGATCACGCCGTCATAGGCGGCCGGAAAACAGGGCGCGCCTTGCGCCGGCGCGGCGGCGACCAGGACCGACCCGGCGTCAATCGCCCGCGCGCAGGCCTCGCGCAGCACCGCGCGGTCGGCGCCGAGGCCAAAGCTCATATTGACGATCCGCGCGCCCGTCTCGACGAGCCAGCCGAGCGCCGCCGCCACCAGTACCGGCGCCGCTCGGAACGAGGCGTCGAACACCTGGGCGTGGAGCAATACGGCGTCTGCCCCGTTCTCCAGTATGAGCCGGCTCACCTCGGTGCCGTGGCCGAGAGTGTCGTCGCACGTCGGCCCCGACGAAACCTGCCGGTCTTCCGTCAGGAAGAACCGTCGCGCGGCGGCGACGTCGATCGCTGCGCCGGCGCGGAGGCCGCTGTCGATGACGCCGATGCGGATCGGGACGCTCATTTCTGGATGGCCGTCTCTTTGCGTCCTGCGACACGCGGCACCAGCTTGCCTTCGGCAAGTTCGAACACCGCATCGGCGTCGCCCGGCAGTGTCGAGCGGTGGCCAATGACGATGCGCGTGCCCTTGGTGAACAGTCTGTCGATGGCCTCGCCGATGCTGCGCTCGGCTTCGGTATCGACGCCCGAAGTCGCCTCGTCGAGCACCAGGATAAGCGGGTTCTGGAGAACGGCGCGCGCGATGGCGATACGCTGGCGCTGGCCGCCAGAAAGCGTCATGCCGCGCGGACCGACTTCCGTTTCGTAGCCATTGGGCTGCGCTTCGATGAACGCATCGGCACCGGCGAGCGTCGCTGCCTGCCCGACCGCCGCGTCTTCCGCATCGGGAGCGGCGTACCGGATGTTGTCGGCGATCGTACCGGGGAGCAGCATCGTATCCTGCGCCACCACCGCCACACGGCGGCGCAGAGCCTCGAGATCGAGCATGCGAACATCGATGCCATCGATCAGGATGCGACCCGCCTCGGGATCGTAGTGCCGTTGCAGCAGATCGATCAGCGTCGTCTTGCCTGCGCCAGAGACCCCGATCACCGCGATCTTGGCGCCGGCTGGAAACGTCGCCGCCGCCCCGCGCAGAACGGGCTCGCGTTGACCCGGATAGCGGAATGTGACGTCCTCGACCGCGATCGCGCCGGCCGCGTCCGGCGGCAGCGCTCGCGGCTCATCGGGCGGCGTGACTGCCGGACGTGCCCCGGTGATCTCGCGCACGCGGTCGAGGCTGACCTTGGCCCGCTTCAACGCAACCCAGAGGCCGAGCAGCGTGTGCACCGGCCCGCTCGCCCGCGCGAGATAGGCGGTGAAAGCGACGAGTGTTCCCAGGGTGAGCAGGCGCTCGATCACCATGGCGCCGCCGACGAGGAAAACGAACACGGTGCCGACCAGCGTCAGCACGCCTGGCAGTGTCGTGGTCGCGACGTTCAACATTTGCAACCGCCGCAGCCTTACAAAATAGCTGCCCTGCAGCCCGGCCAGATGGTTTGCCTCGCGTGCCTCGGCGCCCACCGATTGAATGAACTTCATTGCCGAGAGCGTGTCGAAAAGGAAGGAGGAGATGCCGCTTGCCTCGCGGCGGAGGTCGCGGGTTTCGCGTTCGACGCGCGGCCGCAGGAAGCGCAACAGCAGAATCTGGACCGGCAGCACCGCGAAGGCGATCAGCGAGAGCTGCCAGCTCAGGCTCAACATCAGCGCCGACGCGCCGAGCAGCACGATGACGCCGTTCAGAAACGCAAGCGCGCTGTCAACCGCATAGCGCTGGACTTCCGCCAGGTCTCCGTCGAGCCGCGCCATCACGTCGCCGCCGCGCATACGGGCATAGAAGGTCGGCGAGAGCGTCTGCAAGTGTCGGTAGACGCTTTCGCGGAGCGCAAAGAGAATGCGGCTCGACGCCGTGACGTAGTGCCAACGATTGAGCGCGGAGAGCGCGGCGCCGATAAGTGCGGCGCCCAGCAGGATCGCGCACATTACGGCCAGGACGCGGAAGTCGCGCGCTATCAGACCGTCGTCGATCAAGAGCTTGATGATGTATGGCTGGGCCAATGCCACGCCGCTGGCGGCGAGTGACAAAACGAACACGCCCGCGAGGCGGCCCAGATGCGGCCGCACGAACTGCGCCAACCAATGCCGCGCCTCGCCCAGCGTGCCCGACGCTGACGCGGTCCCCGCTTGGCTGTCGTACTTATCCCCCGGCGCCGCCTCCGATTTGGTCATGGCGTGCGTCAAGCCCGCCAGAAAATGTTCACCGTTGGATGACGCGCATCGACGAGATCGCCATGTTGGCGCCGGCGGGCATTTTGATCGTACCGATCTTCTTCAGCGTCTCAGCACTGTAGACGCCGATATCGGACATCGTGCCGCCGACATAGACCTCCTTGCCATCCGACGAAATATTGATGTCGTAATAGCTGTGCTCGAGATCGACGCGCTTGATCGATTTGCCCTGCGCCACGTCGAGCTTGGCGAGCTGGTTATAGACGCCGAAGACATGGTTCTTGTTGGTCGGGCTGACCACGGTGGAGAAATAGAAGACGTCGGTGTTCTCCACGTCTTTCAGCTTGAACTCGCCGCTAGCGAGGTCGAGGGTCAGGATGCCCGTCCAATAGGCGGTCGGGTCGTCGGGCTTCTTGTCCGTTCGCGCCGTGTAGTAGGGCGTGGAGAAGGTATTCGCCTGCTCCCACTGGCTCCAGACGTCGAGAATATCGGGCGGCGCGAAGTTGGCCCGGGTCCATTTCTGGGTCTCGTGGCGCTTGATGACCGTGCCGTCCTGAGGGTTGAGTACGTACAGCGCCCGCCCCATCCCGTAGAGCTTCGAGCCATCCTTGGAGAACATGATGATGGTGATCTGACGCGGCACCGGGATCGAGCGGATGCGCTTGCTGGTCGCGGTGTCGTAGAAGGAGATGCGGGTCGGCTGCACCTGGTATTCGCCGGGCATCAACTTCACCGGTGATTCGTAGACCGCAAGCTGCTTGCCGTCGGGGCTTACGTCCATGCCGAACATGGCCTTCACGCGCATGTCGCCGCCGGAAAGGTTGGCACGGAAGACCTGCTTGCCAGTGGCAAGATCGATGCCGGAAACGCTCTCCCAGCGATTGACGATGACATAGGCGATCTTGCCGTCGGGCGAGGCCGTGATCGTCACCGGGCCGGGCGCCGCCTTGGGGATCGTGAAGGTGTTCACGACCTTTCGCGCCGCCGTGTCGACGACGACCAGCTTGTCGGGTTTCACCCCGGTCACGATGAAGTCTTTCGCGAACGACTGCGCAGCACCCGCAAGGCCCACGGCAAGGCTCACCAGCAAGGCCGCGCTCATCCGTGCGATCATCGTCATGGCACCCTCATTTCGTTTTTCGTTGCTCCATTCCCCTGGCCGCTTGGGCACTCGGGTCAGGAGGACTCGTCCGGGAAGACCGATTGCAGCTTGCGCCAGTCGCGTTGGGCCGCCGGCGCCTTGGCATTCCAGTCCGGATAGGTGTTGAGCGTGTCGGCCACCTGCGCCGGCCACCAGCACGGATCGGCACAGCCATAAAGGTCGGCCTCCATCGGCTGGCACAACGCCGCGACACCGCCGAAGGCGTCGACCTCCCAGCCAGGATCGAGCGTGGCGGTGCAGCCGACCATGGTCTCCATCAACTGCACTTCGGCTTCGCGTCCCTCCTCGGCTGCGCGGGTGAACTCCGCGGCCTTGGCGTTGGCCGGTTTCAGATGTTTCATGTCGACGCCCTCCTTGGTTCGACGTGACGGGTCAGGAAGCCGGGGTTCCCGGTCATGATGCGCGAGTAGGCATTGATGCCGAAATCGATCCATTCGCGCATCAGCTCGCAATAGTGATAGACCGGCGAATGCGGGTCCTCGAAGCGGGCATAGCTTTCGTGATAGCAGCCGCCGGCGCAGAGATTGCGGATGCGGCAGGTGCCGCAGGCGCGCGAGGACTTGTCCTGCGCCGCCTCGATGAAGCCGCCCAGCCGCTCGGTGTCGATGCCCGCATCGACGTTGCCGAAGCTCGGCATCTTCGAGCCGGTGAAGCGGTGACAGAGCTGCAGGTCGCCCTCGCCATCGACCGCCAGCATGCCGATCCCGGCACCGCAGGGCACCGCCTTCTTGGTGCCGCTCGCGAGATCGGTCATCAGCTGGTGCATGTTGGAGAAGCCGATATTCTCGTCGCGCAGGGCTGCATCGACGTACCGCTCGCCCAGCGCCTGCATGTCGGCGAAAACCTTGGCGACTTCCTCGTCGGTCAAGTTGAAAGCGGAGAAAGCTCCAGAGGTGACCGGCGAGAAGCCGACCTCGAAGAAACCAATGTCGTATTTGAGGTGCTCGTGGATGGCGATCACGTCGGTCACGCCGTTGGTCAGCGTAACGCGCGTGCCCACCGGCCGCGAGCGGTAGCGACCGAGCAGCATCCGCGCCTTCTGGGCCACTACGTCATAGGAGCCCTTGCCGCCGACGGTCTTGCGGTTCTTGTCGTGGAGCGCCTTGGGACCGTCCATGCTGATGGTGATCCCGAAGCGATGGCTGTCGAGCCAGTCGACGATCTCCTCCGTCAGCAGCGTCGCGTTCGTCGTCATTGTGAAGTCGACCGCCTTGCCGACCTCCTCGACCCGCGCCTCGGCGTAATCGACCACCTCGCGGATCAACGGAAGATTGGTCAATGGCTCCCCGCCGAAGAAGACGAGGTTGACCCGGTCGCGGTCTTTGGCCTGGCGCAGCAGCAGTTCAAAGGATTTCCGGGCGGTTTCGAAATCCATCCGGTCGCCCTTGGCGGGCGTGGTCAGATCCTCCTTGTAACAATACGAGCAGGAGAGATTGCAGCCGGTATTGACGTTGAGCACGATCGTGCTAAGCGGAAAGGCTTCCACCTTTACGGGTTTGACAGCGGTCGCCGCCCCGCCGCCGTTGCGCACGATGTCGAGCTTGAGGAAGCTCTCCACCGTGCCGGCCAACGCATCGGGCGCGAAGCGATCGTCAAAGGTCTCGCGCATCAGATCGGGCGTGACCTTCGCGTTCGATTTGAAAAGATCGAGCACGGCCCCACTCACCTCGTCCATCTCGAAGAGGCCGGTGGTCGGGATGTGGAATAGCATCCGCCGGCCATCGACTTCGACGTCGTGGACGTTGTGGGAAATGAGGCTGAGGCCGGTCATCGCATCGCTGCCTTTCGAGCCTTTGCCGAACCCGCGCTCAGCGGATCGGCGGATCGACGAAACGCTGCACCGTCACGAAGAGCTGCGCCTTGCCGGACACTTTCGTGCCGCCGTCGCTGACCGTTCCGATCACCGACAGGTTGCCGGCATTATTGGTGCCCATGCGCCGTTTCGGGTTCGGGCCTGCGCCTGCCGGATTGAACAGGCCCCGCTGCGTGATCCTCCCGGCGAAGGTCGCGTCCTTCATTGCCTTGGCGCCATCGTCGAAGTTGTCGACCTTCCACGTCGCCGGCATCACGCCGATGCGGACATCGTCCTTGGTGCCGGCTTTGCCGTCCGGCCCCGCCATGTAGGCGACGGCCTCGAACTGCGCCGGAACCCGCGGGATCGGTCCGCGATTGCCGCCGACCCGCGCCATGGTCTGACCGGGCACGATCTTGACCGCCGCGACTTTGTCGTAGACCACCAGGCTATCGGCGAGGCTCGCCCCACCGACCTTAACGGTCCGCGCGCCGAGCGGCGCCTTCGCACTGGCCGATATCTGCACGATGATGGCGTCCGGACGCTTTTCGAGCACCCGCGCGCTGAGCCCCTCGCCCAAATTGAGATCGACGCCGAGCTTGGTGCCGCTGATCGTGATCTTCATGCCGCCGCCGCGCTTCACATAGCCAGGCGAGACCGCCAGAACCTGGGCGCCGGCACCCTTCACGCGCACCGCCGTTAGCGTGCCGCCGATGACGTCGTTGTTCCGGTAGAACCACCGGCCGCGCATCGTTTTTCCGTCGGCAGAGACGGACATCACCTGGCGGGCACGGCCGTCCTGACCACGCGTCCCAGCGCGCCATTCGTGGCCGGTGTAGAGGATGGCATTGCCTTTTCGCTCGACCTTGGCGCCGCCCACATAGTTGAGCCGCGTGGTGACGGAATAGGTGTCTTTGCCCTTTGAGGCGACCGTCAGCGTGCCCTCATAGTCGCCGCGGCCGGGCTGGTGGCCGACGACGCGCCAGGTGCCGGCTAGGTTCGGTGTCTTGCGCTTCTTCCAGGCCGTCCACGCGTCGGTCGTGAAGGGTTGACGCTTGGCGAGCGCATCGACGACCTTAGTGCGCGCGATGCCCCACCAGTCACGGTCGCGACCGAGCGCCTGATATTCGGTGGTTGGATACTGGCCGAGATGGAAGTGAACGAGCTTCAGCCAATCGGCCTTGTCGCGTCGCTGCAGGGCAGCTCGGGCGTAGGAGTGGCAGCGCCCGCACGTCTGGGTCAGCTGCTCGGTCGGGCCCTTGTCGGTGACGCCCGGCGTCTTTTCCAGAATGTAGCGATACCCCTTGGTCTCGGAGGGGGCGAGACCTTGCGTGTCGGCGAGGTGCTTGACCAGCTTGCGCCGATCGGCTGGCGTGAGCTTTACGCCGTGCACGATCATCATGCGCACCAACGTCATGTCCCAGGCCTCGGGCGTCTTGCGGGCCTCGCTGATGCGAAAGCGCGATCCGTCCGCCTTCGCCGCATGGCATGAGCCGCAGCGCGCGTTCACCAGCGCCTGGCCCTCCTGAGCCTGCACCGACTGAACGCCCGCGAGGCTCATCAGGCCGAAGGCAATGACGGCGGTCCGGGTGACGAAAGTGATTGCCCGCATGGTCCCCTCCAATCTACCTCGCATGGGGACGCGCAATCGGGGGCGGTCCCATGCGACTCGAATCATTTGTCCCATCCGGGCGGCTCGGCGGAAATTCGGCCGAACGTGCTGTGAGGGTGCCCCGCTGGGACGGGTTCGCATTGTTCTTGTTTGTTACTATCGGTACTCATGTATGCCCTTGTCAATCGCAGCGGTCCCCACAGAGGCAATTCGCAATAAGCTTACCTGCGTTTGCCCGGCCGCCGCGCGCGGAAGGAACGTGCATGATCGCTCGCCCACCCCGTCGGTCACTGCCAGCACAGTGGCGATTCTTGCCACGGTGCCATCCAAGACGCATGGCCCGGCTCATGGCGAACTGTTGAGTCCCTCGGCGCATTTTCCCTATGCTGGGCCGCGTTCGGTCAAGTTTGACGGACCCTGACTGAGGGAGGCGAGGATGCGGGGCAATGCGATCTCATACGCGCACGGGACGGGGCTGACGCCGTTGATCGGAGAGACCATCGGGGATTATTTCGACGGTGCGGTCGAGCGCTACCGCGACCGCGAGGCGCTGGTGGTGCGCCACCAGGACATCCGCTGGACTTATGGAGAGCTGGGTGAACGGGTTAATGCGCTGGCCGCGGGCTTGCTCGCCCTCGCCCTTGAGCCCGGCGACCGGATTGGCATCTGGTCGCAGAACTGCGCGGAGTGGGTCCTGGTGCAGCTGGCGACCGCGAAAGCCGGGCTGATCCTCGTCAACATCAACCCGGCTTACCGGCTGTCGGAGATCGAGTACGCACTCAACAAGGTCGGCTGCAAGGCGCTGATCACATCACCCGCGCTCAAGTCGAGCGACTATATCGCCTCTCTGAACGAGCTCTGCCCGGAGCTTGCCAAGGCCAAGCCCGGAAAACTCAAAGCGAAAGCCGTCCCCCAGCTGCGGACGGTGATCCGTCTCGGTGCCGACGAAACCCCCGGCATGCTCAATTTCAACGCCATCTCGAGCTTGGGCGGCGACCCCGAGCGCCAGCGGCTGGCCGAACTCTCCGACCGCCTGCAGTTCGACGACCCGATCAACATCCAGTTCACCTCTGGCACGACCGGATTCCCGAAGGGCGCGACGCTGACCCACCACAACATCCTGAACAACGGATACTTCGTCGGCGAGGCGATGAAGCTGACGTCGGAAGACCGGCTCTGCATCCCGGTGCCGCTCTATCACTGCTTCGGCATGGTGTTGGGCAATCTCGCCTGCCTGACCCATGGATCGACGATCGTCTATCCCGACGAGGCGTTCGAGCCGCTATCGGTGCTGCAGACGGTCGCAGACGAACGCTGCACGGCGCTGCACGGCGTGCCGACCATGTTCATTGCCGAGCTCGACCATCCCGAGTTCGGCTCCTTCGACCTCTCCAGCTTACGCACCGGGATCATGGCCGGTTCCCCCTGCCCAATCGAGGTGATGAAGCGCGTGATGGCCGATATGCACATGTCGGAGGTCACTATCGCCTACGGCATGACCGAGACCTCGCCGGTTTCAACTCAATGCGCCACCGATGATCCGATCGAACGCCGCGTCGCCACCGTCGGGCGGGTGCTGCCTCATATCGAAATCAAGATCGTCGACGAGGAGGGCCGGATTGTGACGCGCGGCGAGACCGGCGAATTCTGCACCCGCGGTTACTCGGTGATGCAGGGCTACTGGGGCGACCGCGAGCTGACTGCCGAGGCGGTCGACGTTGCCGGCTGGATGCATACGGGCGATCTTGCGACCATGGATCACGAGGGCTACGTCAACATAGTCGGGCGGCTGAAGGACATGGTGATCCGCGGCGGCGAGAACGTCTATCCACGCGAGATCGAGGAGTTCCTCTACCGGCACCCCGACATCCAGGACGTACAGGTCATCGGCGTACCCGACGACCGTTACGGCGAGGAGCTCTGCGCTTGGATCATCGTGCGCCCCGGCCACGAGATCGACGAGGCGTCGGTACGCGAATTCTGTAAGGGCCAGATCGCGCATTACAAGATCCCGCGATACGTCCGGGTGGTCGATACGTTCCCGATGACGATCACGGGGAAAGTGCAGAAATTTGTCATCAAGGATCGGATGATCGAGGAGCTGGGGCTCACGCAGGCGAAAACGGCATAATCGCGGGCGGCTTCGCCTGCCATCTGCGCCAACCGAGCACGCGGCTATCGGTCGGCGACGAGCCCTGCGCAAGCTTAGATTCCCGGAGTAGGGCCGGATCGCGCGACGTCCGCTTATGATGCGGTGGACGGCTCCCGCCCGAATCCAAGCTGCGGCCCTTGGTCGTTCAACTCTTTCCAAAGCTTTAGTGCGAGACGACGGCGTGACGAAAGCAGGCTGCTGAACGCGTTGGTCGTCGGTTCGGATCTGACTGTCGGCGCCACTTTCCGCGCCCCGCCGACCCCGATTCCTTAACACTCCGTTATCCCTTGCCCCTTAGGCTTGGGGTGCAATGACTTCGGGGACGCTCCGGAACGCCCGTAGTCCCCGAACGACCGCATCCCATGACCCGCGAGGGGTCCCGCGCGCGCATGAAGCAAGGCAAGATCATCGGCTATGAGCTGGAAAACCGCCGCGAACACCGGCGGGTGATGATGCCGCCGATCCAGATCGAGATCGAGGGCGTCGAATACACCACGGTCGACTGGTCGCTGGGCGGCTTCATGCTGACGCCCTATTCGGGCAAGCTGATAGCCGGCGCCTCGGTGCCGGTCACCATCATCGCCACCACGGGCGATGACATGCATCGCCATTTCGCGATCGCCGAGATCGTCCGTGTGGAGCAGAGGGACAAGCGCCTCGCCGGCCATTTCGACCGGCTCGACCCGCGCACGGTCGACAGCCTCGAGCGCGTCATCCTCGAGCGGCTGCACCGGCTGAAACAACGGTAAGCGCTGCCGGACGGCCGCGCCCGCGTTCGACATTCACACTGTCGTGTTACCGGATATTTGATCGGATGTTTTGCGCGAACGCGCCTTGAACCCGCGCGCCGCCATCGCAAAGCCGCCATCCGCCCCGTCCACGAAATGCACATGCTCGCTTTGGGCCAGGTTGAACACCAGGCACGTCATGAGCGCATGGTCGGCGAGCTGCAGGCCATAGATGAGCCGGCCGGCCCGGTACTGGTCCTCCAGATAGGCCTCGATCCGCGCGGCCTGATCGGCGCTCACATCGAGCACCGCCCGGAACAGTCCGTCGAATTTGCGGAAGTCGGTGTTGGCGCGCAGCTCCGCCCGGTAAATTGGCGGGTCATAGTCGCCGGCCTTGAGATCGAAGCGCTCGCAAAAGAACTGAATGAGTGAGGACACGAAGACCGCGCGAAGGCGCTTGCCATAGCTCTGCGCGCCCATGCTGGCGCGCGCCTCGAGCCTGAGGCCCCTGGGGGGCCAGCGGAAGCGCATGGACTGCTTGCTCGCCGGCGCGAAGTCGGTCAGCGGGTCACCAAGGATGTCGCCGATGGCGGCGAGCACCTCGCCGAGCAGCTTGCCCTCGGCGCCGGGATCGGGCGCCCGGGCCTGCACCATCAACGTCATCATCCGCCCGTTCTTGGGCGTCAGCGGCTCCCAGCGGCAGGACAGCCCTTCAAGATCGGGCGCGCCCGGATCGCCGCTGCCTTCCCGCAGACAGGCCGCTCCCGGCGCGCCGCCTTTTAACAGCGCATCGGCCCGTTCGACCCCGCCGCCGGCGAACATGGCAAGGTAGTTCCCGGGGCTGAGTTCGAACTTGCGGACCCGCACATCGTGGCCCAGCGCGCGCAGATCGGCGACCGGGATGGCGCCCACGCGCAAGGTCAGGCCGAACAGGTCTTCCGACGCGGCTTGCAGGCGCAGCAGCGCATCGCCCGCCGCTTGCCGCAGCGCGCCGGGCACGATCAGCGTGCCGCCATCGCCGCCGAAGACGAAAGGGATCTCGATGCCGCCCCTCGTATTGAGCACGGCGGTGATCGAGGCGGCGCCGACCATGTTGACGGCCTTGTAGTTCCCCTCTTCGATGGCGCGCGTCGAGCCTTCGACATCGGCGATCATCACCACCCAGTCGTCCGGTACCGGCGCATAGGCATCGAATACCGTGAAATCGTCGAACCGGCGGAACGGCGGCAGCTCGTTGTAGAAGCGATCGTTCGCGGTCTGGCTGGGTTTGCTCACAGGTCTCGGCGTCCCGGCCGCGCGGGCGCTATTCGCTCGGCTTGGGCGCGGGTTTGGCCGCCGGCTCGGGCGCCAGCTTGCTCCCGAGCTTTACCGTGTGCGGGCAGCCGACATTGAGGTCGCGGATGCCGGGGCGGGTCAGCCGGCAGCGGCGGCGCGGCAGGATCTTGATCCCGGTGCGGCCAAACTCGAAGAGCTCGAAACCGCACACCGTGGGGGCGGCGTTGTCGAGACGGCAGCGCAGCGGTGCGAGGCGGATCCACGGGCAACGCGTGCGCTTCTCGCAGCGATAGGTCGCGCGCGTCCCATCGACCACCGCAAGCTCCATCTTTTGCGGCGGCAACGACCGCTTGCGCCCGGTGCGCTTGATGCGAACGACGTAGGGCCTGCCGGCGGCCAGCGCGCCATCGGCGAACACAATCTCCCGCAGCTGCGCCGGGAACTTATCGGCCGCCAGCGAAATCCACCCCGGCGCCTTGTCGCTGAGGGTGGTGATGATGCCGTAGCCCGCGAATAGCACGATGACGATGAGGATCGACCGCCGCAGCCGCCGCTGCGTGCCGGTCTCCTCCTCGGGCGTCAGTCTCGGTCCGGGCGGCGGTTCGGCCATGGCTGACATATAGGTCCAGTTCGCAAGATCAAGATCGTCCCAGATCGCTGCGATCTGAGACGTGAATCTTGATCTGACTCATATGTTTAGAGCACGATTCACGCGTCACATTCGCTCAGTGTGACGCGATCGTGCTCTAGGGACAAAGCAAAACCGCGCCCCCGTTCCCCGGGAGCGCGGTTCGCATGAAGCCGTGACGTCGAAGGATGTTAGGCGCGGCGCACGACACACTGCGGATTGTTGCGGCCGCCGACATAGCGGAAGCTCGTGGTGCGCCAGCTGATCATGCAGGCCTGGGCCATGTTGATCCGATAGTGACGCAGTTGGTAGTTGAAACGCCGGGTGCAGATGTACTCACCCGTGGCGCGGAAGCGGTTGACGAAGCTGCCCGGGTGACGACGGGCGCAGTAGGCGCGCAGGTTGGGCGCCCGCATCACGAAGCCGCTGGGACGAACCGTCATACGCGGCACCCGCCGCACGACGCGGCGCTCGTTGCACAGCACATAGCCGCGGCCGAAATTGCGGTAGCTCGGTGTGCCCGTGGTGAGCTGGCAGGCGCGGGCCAGGTTCACCCGGTAGTGGCGCATCTGATAACGCGAACGCTGGGTGCAGATGTACTCACCCGTGGTGCGCAGCCGGTTGGCGAAGCTGCCCGGATGGATGCGCGCGCAATAGGTGCGGTAGTTGGGCTGGCGCGGCGCGGCCTCGGCGGTCGCCGAGAACGGCAGCGACGAGACGGCGAAAAGCCCGGCGGCGACGGCGGCAACGCCGACGATCGTGCCGGAGAAAGCGGTCTTCGGAAAGGCGGACCGGGTGGTCATGGCGAGATCTCCTATCTGTCATGGGTGCGCCCTGCAGGGGGCGCCGATCTACCTGTGACAATAGGCGGTGGATGACCGCGGCACTGTGACGAGGATCACAGGCCGGCTAGTTTTTGCCATGACAATGATAATGTGGTTGATGAGGCATTAACCATGGCGTCTGGCGACAGTCTGATCATGCACTGCGGCCGCCCTACCCCTGCCGCCTTTCCCGCGAAAGCGGGAATCCATTGATCATAAAAACCGGTCGCGCCGGCACTTAACGGATCCCCGCTTTCGCGGGGATGACGGAAAAAGCCGAGCCAGGCCCTTGTGCGCCGCAGAATCCGGCACCTCCAGCGCCAACAGCCACACGGCCCTATCTGCTGGGCGCGTCCTGCTTTGCCCCGGCTTTCGTCTTCGCGCCCTTCTCGGCTCCGGTCTTGCCATAGTTGGCGAGGTCGAACTCCGCGCCCATTTTGACCCCTTCGCGCGGCGGAGTTGGCGTGTAATGCGCCGGCGCCGGGCCGCCGGCGGCCTTGCGGGCGCGCGCCTCGTCGGGCGTCTCGATAAGGGCTACGGCGGCCGTCGCCGCCTTGCGGTCCACCGGCTGGGCTTCCAGATCGTTCGGCACCGGCATCATACTGGCGGGGTAGACCGCCATCTTCTGCTTGGCCGGATCGACCTTGCGGCTGGGATCGATGTCGCGCTGGTTGACGCCGTTCACCGGCTCAACACAAACCCCGTCGACGATCTCCAGATCGAGCCACCATTTCTTGATGGGCTTGCGTTTGCCGTTGCCGATCGTATCGTCGAGCTTGACCGCGATCGGCACCAGGATCGGCTTCAGCCAGCGCGCGTTGATGCCGCACCAGCTGGCGATACGTTCCAGAACCGGACCGTCGGCATCGACCACCTTGTTGAGCGGACACGTCTTCATGCAGCGCCCGCAGGCCGATCCCTTGGAGTTGGTAAGCCGGTAGCGCGCACAGCGCTCGACGTCGGGCTTCCAGGTCTCGTAGCCGTTGAACATGATCTTGTCGCCGAAGGGAATGGCATCGCAGGGGCACTCGCGGGCGCATTTCGTGCAGTTGTTGCAGAAGTACTGGAGCCCGAAATCGATCGGTTTGTCGGTCTCAAGTGGCATGTCGGTTGTCATGACAACAGTCTTGATGCGCGGCCCGATGAACGGGTTGAGCACGAGCTCGCCGATCCGGCTCATCTCTCCCAGACCCGCCTGCAGCGTCAGCGGGAGTTGCAGCACGTCGCTGTCGACATTGGTCTGGGCGCGCGCCGGGAAGCCGAGCTGGCGCACCACCTCGCCCATCACACCGGCGATCTCCGCGCCGCGCAGATAGGCGCGCATCGACTGGGCGCCGGAGATCCAGTCGTCGCCCGAGGCGCCCTCCATGGTGTCGAACTCCTGGTCGATCAGCATCACCACGGCATACTTGTGGTAGGGCGTGATCGGATCGCCATTGCCGTTATGCGAATACCAGGCATAACGCGGGATCTCACAGATGCCGGTGATCTGCACACCCAGATGGTAGCTGAGCGATTTGAGCGCGCGGGCATTGGCGGCGGGATCGGAATGACGCGCGGTGTCGGCCGCCGCATCGGGCTCGCCGCCCTGCAACGGCACCATCGCGCGCATTGGCGCCATCATGCCGCTGGTATGCGGCTGCTTGAACGAAAAGCGGTTGCGCTCGGCCTGCGTCTTGGCGCCCAGATCGCCGCGCAGCGCCCGGTCGAAAAAGGCCGCGCGCTTGGGCACCCGCGGCACCTCGTCTTCCAGGATCAGCGTGGTGGGCTGGTCGACCCGTTTCACCGTCTCCATGGCATAGTCGGACAGATGTGTCGCGCGCTTGGCGCGGCGATTGCGCTCACGGCCCGAAGTCGCGCCGTTGATGCCCCACCAGTAACGAAAGCCTGGTCGTTTCAATGCGCCGCGCGCCAGTGGGCGGTCGATCTCCAGCGCATAGTCGGTGGTGATGGCGGCGAGTGCGAAGGCGCCGCTGATGAATGGGTTGCGAAGCGTGTCGCCGTCGCGCACGGCCAGGCCCGCCAGCACCGCCAGCCGTTCGGTGTCGACCGTGCCGGCGCCGGCGATATGCGCCCGGGCCGGAAAGCCGAGGCGGCGGATATGGCGGGCCAGGCAGACCGCGATTT
>Ga0209633_10002286_pt1 | contig 18678 bp, 20 predicted proteins | sample Cruoilmetagenom1_FD_187290 | JGI IMG/M metagenome (GOLD analysis project Ga0209633, IMG submission 187290) | Oil polluted marine microbial communities from Coal Oil Point, Santa Barbara, California, USA - Sample 1 (SPAdes) (version 2) | ecosystem: Environmental > Aquatic > Marine > Oil seeps ... | reverse complement strand
CCATGCCGCGCCTGAACACGAGATTGAATGAAGGCGATGTCATGACCTATGTGCATGTTCACTTCCCGTGAGCTTTTGAACCAGACGCTCAATGGTTTCATCCAATATTCTATTCTCGTTATTTTCTCTTCCTGATTTCGATGCGTATTCGTCCTTTTTGCGTAATTGAGATAATTCTCTATCGATTTTTTTCGTATAATCCACTTGAATGCCGCTTATACGCTTATCCGTCCGTCGTCGAATGATGCGCGCTTGGGCGCGCGCATCGCTAACAATCCTGTTCGCGTGTCGTTGCGTTTCAGAGAGCTCAAGCGCAGCATCCTGTTCGGCCTGCAATACCTTTTGCATCGCCACCGACACCGGGTCAGTTAATTCTTTGCTTCCAACCATCAAGGAATTCCACAATAAAAATGAGCACTCTAACTTCTGTGGGTGTCAGTGGAATGACAGATATCATTTGCGACTGAGTTAGCGGATCTGAATGGATCGCCAATGTTTTTCCATTCGTAAAGAGAAAGGCAACAGACCGTGATCGACAATCCAACCAGCACCAGAAAACTAATGATTAAATGGCTGGGTTCTTTCAGGAAATGGTGAACAAGCTCAAACGATGTCAACTGATCATGGTGCCCGATATGGGCAAAAGCATTGGTCGACCATGTGAGCGCGATCAAACCAAGGGCTGTTCGGATCAATGCAGGATAAATCATGTAACCTTCTCCATTAAAATTACGTCTGTTCGAAACTTAGCGCACTTTGATTTGAGTAAGTTCCTCGCCATCCTTGTCCACGACATGCACGGCACAGGCGAGGCATGGATCAAAGCTGTGGATGGTACGCTGGATCTCCAGAGGTTGTTTCGGGTCTTGCAATACATGCCGGTCCATCAGGGCCGCTTCATAGGCTCCGGGTTGACCGTCTTTGTCACGCGGACCAGCATTCCATGTGCTGGGAACAACCGCCTGATAATTATCGATTTTACCGTCTTTGATGACGACCCAATGGGCAAGTGCACCACGCGGGGCTTCCGTAAATCCGACGCCCTTTGTCTCGCGCGGCCAGGTCTTTGGATCCCATTTCTTGTCATTGTGGACCGCCACATCCCCAGCCTTGAGGTTGGCGATTAAATTATCGAGCCAGCCCATCATCTGATCTGCGAAAATCTTGCTTTCGATGGTGCGAGCCGCCGTTCGGCCAAGCGTGGAGAACATCGCCTCCAAAGGCAGGTCGAGCTGTTTCAGCGCCGCACCTGCAAGCTCCACGGTCGGTTCGTGGCCCTTGCCGTAAAGCATCAAAACACGGGCTAACGGCCCAACCTCCATCGGTTTGCCCCGCCAGCGCGGTGATTTCAGCCAGGAATAGCTTTTGTCTACGTCAAGCTGGTCAAATGGCGGTTTAGGGCCGGAGTAATTGAGTTGGGTCTCGCCCGCATAGGGGTGCAGTCCGGTATCCTTGCCGCCATCATAATCATACCAGGAATGGGAGACAAATTCCTGTATCTGCTCGGGATCGTTCACATCAACGGGATGAATTTTAGTGAGATCCCGGTCGAGGATAGCACCTGACGGGATCAGCCAGCTTGCCGGATCATCCATGCCTTTTTCCGGAAAGTCACCATAGCAGAGGAAATTTCCCAGCCCTTCGCCGCGCTTGAACCAGTCCTTGTAGAAAGACGCGATGGCCAGCGTGTCCGGGAGGTAAACCTCATCGACAAAGTGTTGCATGCTTTTGATTATGCTGCGGACCTTTTGTAGGCTGACGATATTGGCGGCAGTTGCTGCGGCTCCACCGCCGGCACTTGTCGGCGTTGAGCTGAAAGGGGATGGTGCGCCGCCGACGAGAAAGTTTGGATGCGGGTTCTTGCCGCCAAAAATAGTATGAATTTGTACGACATCGCGCTGCCAGGCGAGTGCCTCCAGATAATGCGCCACCGCCATTAAATTGGCTTCGGGCGGTAATTTGTAACCGGGATGTCCCCAATATCCGTTAGAAAAAATACCGAGCTGACCGCCTTCTACGAAATTTTTCAATTTCTTCTGCGTGTCCGCAAAATAGCCGGGGCTTGATTTGGCATAGCCTGATATCGACTGCGCGAGTTCGGAAGTGGCTTTAGGATCGGCCTTGAGCGCTGAAACCACATCGACCCAATCAAGCGCATGGAGATGATAGAAATGCATCACATGGTCGTGCACAAATTGCGCTGCAATCATCAGGTTGCGTATCAGTTGGGCATTGGCTGGAATTTCATAATCAAGCGCATCCTCGACAGCCCGTACCGATGCTATGCCGTGTACCAATGTGCAAACACCGCAAATCCTTTGTGCAAAGGCCCATGCATCACGCGGGTCTCGATCTTTCAATATGATTTCGATGCCGCGCACCATAGTGCCTGAGCTATAGGCGCTCTTTATCTCGCCATTATCTCCAGTTTCCGCCTCGATGCGCAAATGGCCCTCGATCCGGGTGATCGGGTCAACAACAACACGCTTGTTCATGATTAGGCTCCGTTCATTTTATCAATCGATCATATTGTCAGCGACCAGTTCAAGAAGGCTTTCGACATGTTTGTCCCACGCAAAATGTTTGGCACCGAGATCAAGCGTGATCCGGCACACACCACATGCAGTAATGAAATGATCCGCATCTGCTGCGTCCACCTGTCCACGCTTCAGTTCAAAAGCTTTATAGCGAAGTGGATTGGCGCGCGTGTTTGAGGCGACACCACCACCACCACCACAACACCAGGCGAAGGCGCCGTGATGTTTGAGCTCCTTGATCTCGAACCCGAGCGCTTTGAGTATTCGCCGCGGCGGTTCTTCGACACCGCCTCGGCGCACAAGCTGGCAGGGATCATGAAAACTCGCAGTTTCGCCGACCTTGTTGAGCTTGATTTCACCTTTTTTTATAAGTTCATCAAGAAGCTCCGTCATGTGCAGCACACGTACCGGCACCGGCCCGCCATACCAACGTGCCGCCTCCCAGCGTGCCGCGCCATAGGCGTGACCGCATTCGGGCAAAACAAGTGTCTTGGCACCGATATCGACAGCCGCATCGATCAAATTACGCGTCAGTTTTTCCTGCAATTCGAGGTCGCCATTCTGGAATCCGATATTAGTCGCCTCAAATCCTGCTGAGCTATAGGTCCAGCTCTTCCCCGCCTTGTTCATAATGCGAGCGCTTGATGCGACAGATTTTGTGTGCTCAGTCAGATCGGCAGGCGCAATGGACAGCAAATAATCTGCCTCTTTCAGATCGACGTTAATCTTGACGTCGTGTTCCTCTGAAATTTCCTGCATGATATCGGCAAAATCATCCGCCGGTGTCGCCGGGCTGCCCCAGGCGCGGGTCGTGCGGTCCATCAGCGCCAACCGTTCTGGAATAAGACCAGCCGCAAACATGCCGTGGCGTGCCTCCTTTCGCCGGGCTGCCCCAGGCGCGGGTTGTGCGGTCCATCAGCGCCAACCGTTCGGGAATAAGACCAGCCGCAAACATGCCGTGGCGTGCCTCCTTAACGAGTTCCGCAATATCAATACCCATGGGGCAAATCAAGGTGCAACGGCCGCACATATTGCAACTGTCAAAGATCAGCTCTTGCCACTCCTTCAGCTCCTCCGTTGTGACTGCGGGAGCCAGATTGAAAAAGCGGTAAAAAAGTGAAAACGGCCCGACATGTCTTTGATAAGCCTTCTTGAACGGCTTAAGCTTGTTAATCGGCGTGTATTTAGGATCCTTGGTCATGACGTGGAAATGACAGGCCTTGGCGCAGAGGCCGCAATGCACACAGGATTCCATGTGAACAGCTGCCGACAGGCCAAAATCCTTGACGAAGGCATGCATGGCATTGATAACGCGCTGATCGTCTGAAAGGTCGCCCTGGGCATCGAAAGAGACGCCGGTACGGGTTTTTTGTGCGGTCATATCTGTGCCCCCCGATGTTTCATTCTTATGCCGGTAACACCGCGTGAGAACGCAAACAGGAAGGAATGCATCAGCTTGCCGAACGGGAACCAGATCAAAAAGAGCGCAATGCTTAATATATGAACAGCCAGCAGGGTCTCATAGCGGGCACCAAGGTGGGCCGAAGCCAATAAACCGGTGACAACAGGTGCGAAGGTGACAAGCCAGCTGAAATAATCATTGAAGGTTGAAATAAGTCTTTTGGGCAGATCAACCAGACGATGAACAAGCGCGGCAACCAGCGATCCGACAGTCAACACGCCGACGGCATAGACGAGATTATTAGGCAGATTGCCCCAGGACAGACCTATCAGATTTTTGAAAAATAAAATATGAGGTCCAAAACCAAAGACAATAATGGCCAGTCCGATATGAAAGACATATCCATTTACAGTTGAAAAAAGTGCTGCCTTAACGAAGGTCGGATATGGCCACATACGCCGCACGACACCTTTAAAGCCGCTGGAAATCTCGCCCTCCGGTATCACGCCTTCGCGCGGTCGCGATTTTATTCCTCTGTATGGCAACGCCAATAGTGCGACAAGGCGCCAGACGACACCAAAGATAAAGACTGTCATAGCAACATTCATCGCAGGCCCGCGCGCAAATTCAAGAAGTTCCATGACTATATCTCCTCATCTTTATCGGCCAAATCTTTGAGGTAATTTTCCTGATGGCGACGCGCCAACATGGCGGAGCCGGCGCCAACGATTGCACCTGCAGCTGCGGCGGCAGCGGCAGCTGTTCCAACGCTACCAAGACTGGTTGACAATGGTTTGTAAAACCCGCCCATGTCCCAGAAATCGGGTTCTGAGCAGCCGAGGCAACCATGACCGGACTGGATTGGAAATGATGTTCCTCCGTTCCATTTGAGCGTGGCGCAGGTATTATATGCGACCGGCCCCTTGCAACCGAGTTCATAGAGGCACCAGCCATTGCGTGCCCCCTCATCATCAAAGCTCTTGGCAAACATACCGCGTTCATAAAATGGTCGCCGATAACAACGGTCATGAATGGTCTCGCCAAAGAAAGCCTTTGGTCGCCCCAAATGATCCAGCTCGGGAATTTTTCCAAACGAAAGCACATAGGACAGCGTCCCGGTTATTGCTTCGGGGATCGGCGGGCAGCCAGAAATATTGATGAGCGGTTTGTCTTTGATGATCTCGGAAATTGCGACAGCGCCGGTCGGATTGGGCTTGGCGCGCGGGATGCCGCCAAATGCCGCACATGTTCCAACCGAGACGACTGCAAAGGCATCTTTCACGGTTTCATTCAACATATCCAGATTGGTCATTCCGGCTATGGTCGAATAAATGCCGTCATCCTTGATCGGCACCGAGCCATCGACCACCACAATATATTTCCCTTTATTCTCCGCCATGGCCGTATGCCGTGCATTTTCCGCCGCGTCGCCTGAGACTGCCTGGAGGGTATGATGGTAATCAAGAGAGATAAAATCAAAGATAAGATCTTCCAGAGTCGGGCTGAACGAGCGCGTCAGGGATTCGGTGCAGCCGGTACATTCCTGAAACGAAAGCCAGATCACAGATTGACGTCTGGCTTTGGCCAGCGCCTGGGCGATGACTTTTGTGGATGTCGCAGGCAAAGCCATAATCGAGGCGGTGTAGGCTGCATATTTAAGAAAGGCTCGACGCGATACGCCGCGCTTGGCCAGCATGTCTCCCAATGTGGCGTCATCACTCATGTGCATTCTCCCTGTCAGATGTCTTCTCCGTGCCCGTTTCTTTTTCAATGAGGTCTACATCCAACCGAACCGCCGCCCGTTTGATGTCCGCCGCGTCGCTTTTGAGGATGTCCGGCACATCGGTAATCAATATGCTTTCGCTTGCAATTTGATGGTTGGCTCCAAAATGGCGCACCCACCAAACACCGGGGTAAAAGGTTTCCCAGACTTCACTGTCGCCTGCTACCATGACATTAGCGTGAATTTCTCCCCGACCGAGTGTGGTTTCCAACTCGTTTCTATCTGCCTCACTCATTGGCAGACTGCGAAGATCAATCGCATCAGTTTTGCCCTCTTCAACAAGTCGTTTTAAAAGCGTTGCTATTTCGCGCAGGAGCGGCCGGGTCAATCCCGTATGCCCTAATGCGCCGCAACCTGTTGCTATCGGCTGTGTCACCTGGTCCACCTTTCTATGAGAGAGTTAACCTCCCTGCATGCTCCGGGCATCGCGGCAGTAATTTTTGGGGTCGGCTCAAGTCCCCAGGATGTGTCGGCTGGCTGAATTGCAACGAGTGCCCGACGCTGAGGTTTTTTACCCATCAGAGAAGCTGAGGAAATGAGGTCCGCCAGAGCGACTTCATGGGCCGAATATTTCTTTCCGCCCAGTTGCCGGTCCATGTCCCCGCCCTCAAATACCCGTAGCGTACCGGGAGGCGCGCCAATTTCGGCTGCGTCAATCACAATAAGGGCGCTTGCATCTTCTATTTCTGGCAGAAGGCTGAGGCCGAGTGTTCCCCCATGGCAATAGGACACCTGCGTTTGACAGGCCCCCTCATCTTCAAGGGACTTGAGCACATGCATACCAACTCCATCATCACTGAGCAGGGTATTGCCAAGTCCAAGTACGAGGATCGTATCCAAGCTCTCGCTTAAAGCCATGCCATTGATCCTTTGCAAAATACGCAACCTGAGATTAGGGTATTAATCGAATGGCTGGGTGTCCTTGATTTCGATCAAGGTCGGGTGGTCGTTAATTGCTCTAGACTTTTTTCGACCTTAAAAACTGCCATAAATGATCGGAACGAATTTCATGTGTCTTGCGGTTCCAATGCGTGTTGTCGAAGTCGATGGCTTTATCGCGCGGTGCGAAGCCAAGGGAATAGAGCGTGATGTTAGCCTTTTTCTGATGCAACATGAAGTGATCGCGCCGGGCGACTATGTCCTCATCCATGTCGGCTACGCCATACAGAAGGCGACCGAAGAAGAGGCGCGATCAGCCTGGGCTCTTTTTGATCAAATACTGGATGAAGAAGAAACGGCATCACATGCATGAGCTTGCACTTTGCCAAGGATTGATCTCTACGGTTGAGCGCACCGCAGCCAAGCACCGCGCCAATGGCGTTAGCCGGGTCGAGCTGCTGCTTGGACCGTTATCGGGTGCAGAAGGTCCGCTTCTTGAACGCGCTTTCGATGTGGCGCGGGCAGGAACGATCGCAGAAAACGCAGACCTTGTTATAATTGAAGCACCGGTGACGGTTGAATGTCATACTTGCGGAAAAGCAAGCGAGGTGCCGCCGTCGCGCCTCCTGTGCCGCGCTTGCGGTGGTTGGCAGGTGCGGGTCACGAGTGGTGAGGAATTATTGCTGAAATCGATTGAGCTGACAGATTTTGAACCAGATATACTCGGCGCGAATTGAGGAGAATTGAAAATGTGCGAAACTTGCGGATGTACGGTAACAAAAGGAAATGCGCATATGGTGGCGGATGGCGGGCGGCTCGAAAAAACCGCAGATGGTCGGGCTGCAGTTGAGGTTATGACGAGCCTCTTGCATGAAAATGACCATGCAGCGGCGCATAACCGCGAACACTTCAACCGTCACGGCGTGCTCGCCATTAATCTGATGTCGTCACCCGGATCAGGCAAGACAAGTCTGCTTGAGGCGACGATTGATGCGCTTGGTGACAAATACAAAATTGGCGTCATTGAAGGCGATCTTGAAACAGAAAACGACGCCAAGCGAATTCGCGCCAAGGGCGTTCCTGCCATTCAGATCACCACCGGATCGGCCTGTCATCTTGATGCGCACATGGTACATGACGCATTGCATAACCTCGATCTTGACGGGCTCGACATTCTCTTTATCGAAAATGTCGGTAATCTGGTTTGCCCGGCAAGTTTTGATCTTGGACATCATCTCAACGTCACCTTGTTGTCCACCACCGAGGGTGATGACAAGCCGGCAAAATACCCGGTAATCTTTCGTGGTGCAGATATTGTGCTGCTGACGAAGGCGGACCTGCTTGAAGTTTTGGATGATTTTGACGTTGGGAGTGCGACGAATGCGGTTCGGGCGCTGGCCAATCCTGCACCAATATTGACGGTTTCTGCCAAGCGGGCGGATACCACGCTTGCGCCCTGGATCAGTTGGATAGAAGCGCAAATGAATGAGCTCAAGTCGGGCGCGCAGATGCGTCCTACCATGCAGATAGATGGTGCCGTATTACACGCTGCCGAGTGAGGTGAATATGCAAAGCGCTGGCAATATACTGGACCAAATCCGCGAGCTGCCGCATAAAAATTCTATTAGAGTGATGAATGTTTGCGGTGGTCATGAGCGCACCATATCCATGGCCGGAATTCGCAGCGCGCTGCCTTCATATATCGAATTGATTCCAGGCCCCGGTTGCCCGGTATGCGTATGCCCCGAGGAGGATATCTACGCGGCCATCAGGCTTGCCATGCGTGAGGATGTTATACTCATAGCCTTTGGCGATATGCTCCGTGTTCCAACAAATGGTCCAAAAAAAGAACCGCGCTCTCTTGAGCAAGCTCGAGCGGCGGGCGCAGATGTCAGGCCGATCGCGTCTCCCGGTGAAGCGCTCAAAATTGCACGTGAAAATCCTGCGCGCGAAGTGGTGTTTTTTGCAGCAGGCTTTGAAACCACAACGGCACCCGTTGCAGGAATGATCGCAGAGGAAACGCCTGCAAATCTTTCGGTACTTCTTTCCAGCCGATTGACATGGCCCGCGGTGGCGATGCTGTTGGAAAGCGAAGCTCCGGGTTTTGACGCGCTTATCGCGCCCGGACATGTTGCGACGATCATGGGGCCTGAGGAATGGTCGTTTGTGCCGGAACAACATAACATACCAACCGCCGTTGCCGGGTTCACGCCAGAAAGTGTTCTGGCCGCACTCTATTCAGTTCTTGGCCAGCTAAAGGAGGGGCGGGTTGGTCTCGATAATTGCTATAAAGAAATTGCCAGACCCGGCGGTAATAAAACAGCTCGGATTTTGCTCGATGAGACCATGAATATCGTCGATGCCAATTGGCGCGGCATCGGCATTATCCCTCGCTCCGGCTTTGCCATCAAACCCTCGCTTGGCCGTCTTGATGCCCGTCAGCGCTTTGATCTCTCAGACGATGAATTACGAAAACGTGTCGGGGAAATGCCGGCGGGTTGCGACTGCGCCCGCGTTGTGCTTGGAAAAATTCGTCCTAATCAATGCAGGCTTTTCGGTCGGGGATGCACGCCACGCAAACCCATTGGCCCATGTATGGTGTCTGATGAAGGGGCGTGTCGTATCTGGTGGTCATCAGGTGTACGGGAGGCGGACGCTCACCAAGCAGTTCAATCGGATGTATAATCTTGCCGACCAAAAGCGGGCCAACGCGACCGAACGTCATGAGCCCGGCGCTTTACGGCTTCACGTCACGGGCCGTGTGCAGGGGGTTGGTTTTCGTCCCTTTGTATACCGGATAGCGAAGCAATGCAGACTTGCGGGATGGGTCAGGAACGAAACCGGTCAGGTCGTCATACATGCTGAAGGTGACGCAAATGATTTAAACCGCTTCCTTGATGCGTTGATCAATGACGCCCCACCAGTTGCACGCCCGGTGCTTGGTGCAAAAATTAAAACTCCCTTTGAGAAACTGCAGGGCTTTAACATTCTGGCCAGCTTTGATGGTGGTGCGCCGGATATCCATGTTCCGCCAGATCTGTTTACCTGTCCGGACTGCCTTGCGGAAATGACTGATCCTGATGAGAGACGGTATCGCTATCCGTTCATCAATTGCACGCAATGTGGCCCTCGCTACACACTGATTGAAGCGCTGCCCTATGACCGGTCCAATACAACCATGAAGGAATTTCCACTTTGCGCGCGTTGTGAAGCGGAATTTAAAAACCCAACAGACCGTCGGTTTCACGCGCAGCCACTTGCCTGTCCCGACTGTGGGCCATCGCTATCCTTGGTGGGCGACGGGATTGAGACCCTGGAAGGGGACGATGCGCTTAAAGCGTCAATTTCAGCTCTGCATGAAGGGGCCATTGTCGCGGTGAAAGGAATTGGCGGCTATCATTTGATGTGCGACGCCGCTAATGATGAAGCGGTGCTCCGATTGAGAGATAAGAAAAACCGTCCCGGCAAACCGCTCGCCGTAATGTTTCCTCCGGGAGGCGGGGAGGGACTTGATAAGGTGCTGCGAGAAGTTGAATGCGGCGAAATTGCCGCCAGGACTTTACTCGATCCTGTTCGCCCCATTGTACTACTCGGCAAGAGGCTAAATTTTTCTCTATCAGCCCATCTTTCCCCCGGCTTAAATGAACTTGGTGTTTTTCTTCCCTACAGCCCCCTGCACCATCTCCTGCTTGACGGTTTTGCAGGTCCGCTGGTGGCGACATCCGGCAATATCAGCGGTGAGCCGGTATTGACCGAACCACAGGAAGCCGAAGAGCGGCTTGCAAACATCGCGGACTCCTTTCTGCATCACAACCGGCCGATTGCGAGACCTGCAGATGATCCCGTGGTCCGGATAATCGGAGGAGAGGCCCGACCCATCCGTATGGGGCGCGGATACGCACCCGTTGAAATTGATCTGCCGGCTAAACTGTCCCGCCCCGTTCTCGCCCTTGGTGGACATATGAAAAACACCATCGCGCTGGCCTGGGACCGGCGATGCGTCATGTCCCCCCATATTGGCGATCTGGATAGTCTGCGCGGCATGGACATGTTTGAGCAGGTCATATTTGATCTGCAAAAACTTTATAGTGTCGAAGCTGAAACTCTGATTTGCGATGCGCATGCAACTTATGCAAGCAGCAAATGGGCGCGCGGTCAGACGCTTCCCGTAAAAGAAATCCAGCATCATCATGCCCATGCCTCAGCTCTGACAGGTGAACATCCTGAAATTGAAAACTGGTTGATTTTTACCTGGGACGGTGTTGGCTTTGGTCTCGACGACACGCTCTGGGGCGGTGAAGCATTTATTGGCGCGCCTTGCAGGTGGGGGAGGGCTGCGAGTTTTCGACCGTTTGAGATCGCCGGGGGAGACAAGACCGGGCGGGAGCCATGGCGCTCAGCCGCCGCACTTTGTTGGGAGCTCGATCTGCCATGGTCAAATTCGGATCATGAAAGTGATTTGGCAAAACAGGCCTGGGACAGACGCCTGAACACGCAGGCAAGTTCAGCGGTCGGACGATTATTCGACGCAGCCGCTTCCCTCACCCTCGGTTTCACCCATGCAAGCTATGAAGGCGAAGGGCCGATGTTACTGGAAGCAATTGCCAGCGGGCAGGGCACTGCGGTTGCGCTTCCGCAATATAGCGATATGGAAGGGCTGTTGCGAACTGACTGGGAACCACTCGTTCCGATACTGATGGACGGCTCGCGCCCCGCCTCCGCGCGTGCTGCAGATTTTCATATCAGCATGGCCAGGGCACTGATCGACCAGGTGCGGGCGCTCAAAGAAACGCATGAATTCGAAGCCATTGGGTTGTCAGGTGGTGTATTTCAGAACCGCATATTAAGCGAACATGTTATGTCCATGTTGCGCGAGATGGATATGCCGGTATTTATGCCTCGACTTGTTCCAACCAACGACGGTGGTCTCGCATTTGGACAGGTTATCGAAGCAGTTTATGATGGATAGATAGACTTAGAGCAGAGGGACGCGGACAGACGATGGATGAGCGATATGTTTCACTGGCGCACGGTAATGGTGGGCGCCTGACCCGGGAGTTGATCGAGGAAATCTTCGCGCGGCACCTCAAAAACTCCCATCTCGACACCTCCGCTGATGCGGTCCCCATTGATCTTGCGCCTGGCGACACGCCCATGATCACAACAGATGGCTTTATAGTACAACCGCTGGAATTTCCAGGCAGCGATATTGGCGCGCTCGCGGTAAATGGCACTGTAAATGATCTCGCCGTAAGTGGTGCGCGTCCGCAATTCCTGACACTGAACGCCTTTATCGAAGAAGGGCTTGAGTTCAACCGCTTGGATAGGATTATCAAAAACCTCGCCCGCGCTGCGCGCGCAGCCGCAGTCCATGTTGTCGCGGGCGACACCAAAGTTGTGCCGAGGGGGCATGGCGGAGAACTTTATCTTGCAACAACCGGCGTCGGAATAAAGAAGCGCGATTTACAACTCGGCACAGACCGGATCAAAACCGGTGATGTGATGCTCGTTAGCGGTCCCGTCGGAGACCATGGAATTTCGATTATGTTGGCACGTGAAAGCTTCGAGTTGAAGGGTGATGTGAGATCCGATTGCGCCCCTGTTGTGGCGCTTTGTGAAGCTCTGCACAATCTCGCAGGCTTGCGTTTTATGCGCGATCCCACGCGGGGCGGCTTGGCGACAGTTGCCCATGAAATTGCCCAGGCAACCGGAACCAGGCTGCGCATGTTCGAAAAAAATATACCCATACGCCCGGAGGTTCAATCCGTATGTGAAATACTGGGCTTTGATCCTTATTACCTGGCCTGCGAAGGACGCGTCGTTGCTTTCATAGCTCCAGATGAGGCCGATACCGCCCTTGAAAAATGGCGGCAATTGCCGGGGGGTGAACTGGCGGCGCGGATCGGAGTTGTCGAAGTGGGGAAGGCGCGGGTCATTTTAGAGACCAAGCTTGGCGGCGAGCGCATTCTCGAAGAACTTGAGGATGATCCTCTTCCAAGGATTTGCTGAATGGCTAACAATGCGTCTATCGCATTTGTCAAAGACGGTCGCTTTGTTAGTGGTTGCCTTCTGATCAGATTGATTGCTCTTGTTTCTCGCCTTTGGGTTTCTGTAATTTTACGATCGAGGAGTTGGTCCGGGCGGTCAAACGAAGGAGCTGGATTTTACTGTAGCACCCAGCAGCAAGGACGAAAGCTGAGCAATCAGCGGCAATATTTTGACGTGGGTCAATAACGCCCTGCGCAGAATTTGCTTTAATATACTGATGGTTGGGGAGCTGCTTGCCGCTCGATAAATTGGACGAGGTTGAAGCATTTTCGAGTTCGCCAAGTCGGGCCACTGGATTAAATAGTGGAGAAAATTCAATGCAGATCGAACCCAGAATTAGTTTCCAGAACCTGGAGCACTCAGACGCCATTGAGAGCGACATCAGAAGCCGAATTGACGAGCTTGAGAAATTCCACCCCAGGATGATTGGGTGCAGCGTGGTCGTGGACGCGCCGCATCGCGACAAGCACAAAGGCAAAATCTATGAGATACGTATCGACATATCGGTGCCGGGCAAGGATATCGCAGTAACGCGCGAAGCCGGTTTCAACCATGCCCACGAAGATATTTATGTGGCCATCAGGGATAGTTTTGATGCTGCCCGCCGGTTGCTTGAAGACCGGATCCGTAAAATGAGCAGTCACAGAACCAGGCCGCACCCGACACCATCCCATGGACATGTCGTGCGGATTTTTAATGAAGATGGTTATGGCTTTGTTGAGACTGAAGACGGGCACGAAGTTTATTTCGACCGCGATAGTCTGACCAAGTCCGTCTGGCCGCAAATTGAAATCGGCAGCAGGCTTCGTTTCACCGAGCGTGATGGAGATAAGGGGCTATACGGCACCCAGGTCACCTTGCTTGATTGATTGAAATCAATGCGCAGCAGGTGCAATTAGGGGAGAATTATTTTGAAAAACTGGGGCGGCTTTTAATTAATATGGAGAGCGCCATGAAAGTAAAAGATGTCATGCATAGCGGCGTGTCCTGGGTTGGACCGGATGCGAAATTGAAAGACATAGCAAAGCTTATGCGAAAGGAAGATATCGGCTCTGTTCCGGTCGCCGAAGATGATCGTCTGATCGGTATGGTGACGGATCGGGATATCTCGTGTAAAGGCTTTTCCAAGGGGAAGAAAGTCAAAAAAATGACGGCGCGGGACGTTATGAGTGAGGGCATAACCTATTGCCGCGCAAATGAAGAAGTTGAAGATGCTATCCGGATAATGGAATCCAAGAAAATCCGGCGACTACCCGTGATTAACAAAGACAAGCGATTGGTCGGAATGCTGTCTATTGGCGATATTTCGCACAAACTCCCGCAATATCTGTCGGGCGAATTCATGCAGGCAGTTTCAGCACATCACGAATAGAGCTTGTTGAATTGTTTGGTGAGGTCGCGATTACGACATTGCGTTGTTTGCTTGTTTCAAGCGGGCAATGCGATGTCGATGCGGTCGATGTCGATGCGGCAATGTTTGAGCGTTTCAAGCGGATAATGCGATGTCGCCCAGATCTTCGAAATTGAGCCGCATGTCCGGATCAACGCTAAACACGGTTGCATCAGGCACACCCAGCCATTTTTCATGGGTAATCGGTTCGGAAGCTATTTCGACGGCCCTATAGGGTTGGCTCGGATCATGATCCACATGACTTTTTCCGCAGATCTCGCATATGTCAATGTGGTCGCGTTCGATAAACCACAAGGTGCGGCCCAGTCGCGAGCCGACCATTTGGTGCCCATCCGTCAGCAGTAAATTCAGAGCGGGTGGTGCTGCGGGAGAGACGTCATGGCTCCAGGCCAGGATATTTCTGATACATTCGCTCATCGTTTTCCTGATAGGGCGCTCCGGGTGGTGCTGCCACAAGGTCAGAAAATATCGAAAGATATGCTCAGAATCGGTCGAGCCATGAATTTCTTCGCGGTGCATAAAATCGGTCGCTTCGAGCATGAACGGCCTGACCGCATCAAAGTTATGGATGGTTCCATTATGGGCAAACAACCAGCGACCATGAGAGAATGGATGCGTATTTTCAACGGCAGGAGGGCCCACGGTTGCCCGCCTGACATGGGCGATGACGCTATATGAATAAACTCTGGACGCTACTTTTTTGAAATGCTCGCCATGCCAGGCCGCCCAGGATTTCTTTACTACGACCGGAATACCGTCCGGATAGACACCAATCCCCCAGCCATGGCCATGGGTTAACCCGGCCGCATCCTGAATGCCCTGGTCAAGCAGAGCGTTTTGCGCATGAACAAGACTGCATTCAATCTTTGTCGGTTCATTCGCTTGAAAACCATACAGGCGACACATGTGTATTCACCTCACAAATTGGAACCCGGTCAAGGAGACCGATGGGTATGATTTTTAATATAGCGACGTCAGGAAAAAGCGATTTGATCTGGCGCAAGGACATTCATGGCAGGTTCACGGATCATCAGTTCTCAGTCGCCGAAAAAAGACAAACATTATTATGAGTAGAATGAAAATTGATGTTGGGCGGGCCATGGCGAGCGGTGCACACGGAAAATCGCCCGGAATTCCGATCATCTCACATCACGATGTCTGTATCGATCACCTTGAACAAAAACGGCTGCAACAAATAGCATCACGGTTGATCGCAGATGAACCGGCATTGGCATCGACAGATGCATTTGGTCCTGGTGTTTCTGCGTCAGATCGAGACGGTATCGCACTTATTATCGGAGATCACAGCGATACGGCGCTCATGCCCCCCGAGCAAATATTACATTACGATTATCGTCTTTCTGCGTTGGCCGCTGAGGGTGATCATCTGGTGATATGGGGGGAGGTCAGTTCTGCATTTGAGACCTATCGGCAAAGCATACTCCAGCTTGGTTCAATTCAGGCGCATAAATTGCCTCAGGCGAAAGAGGGGCGACGATCATGGCCACCTGAATCTGTAGAAGGGCAGAATCTTGTTAAGCAATTAATCTCCGCAGCACGTAAAACCGGGCGACTTGCTATAATTCCATATCAGGGAACGGGCGGTGTGTGGCGGCTGGCGATGAAACTGGCGGAGACGGGCGACATTGAGGTAAACGTCATGGCAGCGCCGCCAAGATTGGCGAGGCGCGCAAATGACAAAATCTGGTTTGGGCGTCGGGTTGTAGAAGTCCTTGGCACGAAGGCCAGACCCGTAATGGTCAGTGCTTATGGCCCGGCTGCACTGGCCGCGAAAGTGGCAGCGTTCGCGCGGAAACATGAAAGTGTCGTCATGAAAGTTCCAAGCTCCGCCGGATCGTTTGGAAACTTCAAGTTCGAGGCAAATGAAATCAAAGGTCTATCGCTTGGGACATTGCGCCATAAACTGGTTGGCCTGCTTCATGATCGCGGTTGGCATGACCGCTATCCGTTGCTCATTGAAGTTTGGGACTGCTCGGTAATTTCAACGCCTTCAATTCAGATCTGGATACCGCAAACTGGCAATGGTTTGCCAATTGTCGAAGGCATATTCGAACAATTGGTTGAAGGCCCGGAAGGGCAGTTTATTGGAGCCCTGCCGGCCAAATTATCCGATTTATGGATTGATCGAATTGTCGATGAAGGGAGCCGGTTGGCCATATTATTACAACAGATAGGATATGTTGGGCGGTGTAGCTTTGACGCTGTGATTTTTGGTGATGATCTCGAGCGCGCAGCGCTCCACTGGATTGAATGTAATGGCAGATGGGGCGGCACCTCAATTCCCATGACATTAGTGAACCGGCTTACGGGGGATTGGAGCAAAACCAACTTTATTATTTATCGTTGTCCGGTTGACACAGACAGCTGGAGTTTTGATGAGGCTTTAGAGAAAGTTTCGGAGTTTCTTTATTGCCCTGGCAAGAGAGACGAGGGGATCGTATTTCTCATGCCAGGCCTGGATATAGCCGATCCACGAGTGCACTTGATCGCTATTGGCAAAACCCACGAAAATGCCATGCAATTTGTCAGAAAAACATTTGATGTTTTGGGCGATCATGCCCGGTATAAGCGCCCCTGAAGGCCACATTCATCTGCAGTTGAATTAATAATATTAAAGCAACTTCTCTCCTATCCGCGGGCTGTTGAAACAGGTTCAAGTGCGGGATTTAATGCCGGAAAATCATCAGGCGTGAGGGTTTCTTTTTGAAGAAGCAATTTTGCACCAGCCTCAAGATCACTGGCGCGTTCTTTCAGTTTTAATTTGGCAAAGTCATAAGCCTCATCAATGAGCCGCCGTACTGCCAGATCAACTTCGCGTGCGGTTTGCTCAGAATAGTCCCGTGACTGCATGCCAAGCATGTCCTCTCCGAGATAGGATGACCTTTGCTCCTCAAGTACTGCCTGTCCCACCGCTTCATCCATGCCGAACCGGGTGACGATCTGGCGTGCAATATCGGTTGCTTTAACAAGATCATCTGCGGCACCCGTGGAAACTTCTCCAAACGTAATATCCTCAGATGCACGTCCCGCGAGCAAAACCGCCATGCGGTTTTTCAGCTCCGAAGTGGTGATGAGAAACCGGTCTTCGGTTGGTCGTTGCAGGGTGTATCCAAGCGCGCCGATAGAACGTGGAATGATCGACACTTTGTGAACCGGATCCATTCCAGGCAGTGCTGCTGCAACCAGCGCATGCCCCATTTCGTGATAAGCGACCCGCTTGCGTTCCTCAGAGTTAAGCAGTCTGCTTTTTTTCTCGGACCCCGCAACAATGCGTTCAACGGCTTCCGTAAAGTCCTGCAACTTCACCTTGACGCCACCACGCCGGGTGGCAAAGATTGCAGCCTCGTTCACAAGATTGGCAAGGTCGGCACCTGTAAATCCAGGCGTTAGCCCAGCAATTTTTTCGGCGTCGGCATCAGGCCCATGTTGAATTTTTTTCATATGCACTTTCAATATTGCAACACGTCCCACCCGGTCTGGTCGGTCGACCAGTACCTGGCGATCAAACCGTCCTGCGCGCAAGAGTGCGGGGTCAAGTATTTCCGGTCGATTAGTGGCCGCCAGCAGCACAATGCCAACTCGCGGGTCAAAACCATCAAGTTCTGCAAGAAGCTGATTAAGTGTTTGTTCTTTTTCATCGTGCCCGCCAAAACCGCCCGCTGCACTGCGAGCTCGCCCGAGCGCATCCAGCTCGTCAATGAAAATAATGGAGGGCGCTGCTTTTCGCGCCTGCTCAAAAAGGTCCCGCACGCGGGCCGCACCAACGCCGACAAACATTTCAACAAATTCGGATCCCGATATGGAGAAAAAAGGCACACCCGCTTCGCCCGCTACAGCACGCGCCAGAAGTGTTTTTCCCGTTCCCGGTGGGCCAACCAAAAGAATACCTTTCGGAATATGCGCGCCCAAGCGACCGTAGGTCTCTTTGTTTTTTAAAAAAGAAACAATTTCCTCAAGCTCCATTTTGGCTTCATCAACCCCGGCAACATCAGCAAAACTCACACCCGTTTCCGTCTCGACATAAACCTTGGCTTTTGATTTTCCGACATTCATCATGCCGCCCAGGCCCTGTCGGTCTGCAAATTTCCGGAAGATAAACATCCAGATGCCGAAAAATATCAGCATAGGCACAATCCAGGAGAAAATCGCGATGAGCCAGTTCTGATCTGCTACTCCGGTATATTTCGCGCCGGATTTTTCCAGATCCGCAACAAGCTCCGGATCAATTCGATTGGTCGTGAAATATTCTTTTCCATCTATCGGCTGGGTAAATTTGCCGCGGATATTTTTATCGCTGACGGTCACTTCAGCAATCTGGTTCTGGGAGAGGAATTGTCTGAATTCGCTATACGAAATTTCCGCTGTCTGCTGGTGTCCCAACCAGATTTGCAAAAGGGTGACAAGCAAAAAAGCAGCGAGCAGGTAGCCGATGTTTAACTGATGTTTTTTATTCATTTAATCTTATCCGAATTCAGACGAATTGACATGTTGCCGCAAAGAATCCGCAGCATCAATGACTAGATCGAAAGCGGTTGTATTTTCTGCATAAATGGCAAGTTTTACCGTGCAGTTCAATGTGCACATATCTTTGGCACCT
>Ga0209633_10002285_pt1 | contig 18694 bp, 14 predicted proteins | sample Cruoilmetagenom1_FD_187290 | JGI IMG/M metagenome (GOLD analysis project Ga0209633, IMG submission 187290) | Oil polluted marine microbial communities from Coal Oil Point, Santa Barbara, California, USA - Sample 1 (SPAdes) (version 2) | ecosystem: Environmental > Aquatic > Marine > Oil seeps ... | reverse complement strand
CCCTTGACTCACCTTGTATCTGACACACTGGGAGTAGAGGATGCTGGCTAAGAAAGAAAAACAAAAAGTACTGAGGGCATCATGTTCCGCATTCCGACGGGGGTTTCCCGCTCCAATCATCACGCGATCCAACATTTCCTGGCCATCGCGATCGCGCTGATCGTCCTTATGGCCTGGCCGCTGGGTGGCCAACATGCGCTTGCGGGGGATACCTGCGCGGACCTTGAAGAGCGCGTCGCCGAACTTGAAGCGACCACGGCTCGCAAAGGCAACCGACAGGTATCATTAAAAGTAAGCGGGGTCAGGGGAGAGTTATACCAGTACATATGGGGCGATGACGACAGCGGCTGCGCCGATCTCGAAGAGCGCGTCGCCGAGCTCGAGGCGACAACGGCGCGAAAGGGCAATCGCCGGATCTCACTGGAGGTCGGAGGTGATGTCAAGATCGTCGACACCAATGTACACGTCGATGAAGCGCGCGGCTTCAACGGTCGATTTGACGATTTCTCAAGCCAGAGTGCCAGCGACACCTTCTTTGGCTTTGGCGGTGATATTCGTCTCAACGTGGATGTGGGACCGCGAACGCGGGTTTTCGGGTTCGGCTGGAACATGGCGGGCGATACGCAAACCATGTTGCCCCCGGTGGTCCATAGGGCGGGCGAGACGTTCGATTCCACGATTAAGTTCACACCAAATGTCTTCACCACTGGCCTCGGCGCGGAATGGGATTTCCCCCCGCTTCTTCCTCCGGGTAATGTGACGGTCGTCCCCTCCTTCGGCGTCTATGGTGGCATCCGCTTAGGCGAGCTGGAAACCACGCAAACGATCGTGTCCGGAGGCAGAACCGCATCGTTTAACAAGACCGATACGACCGTCTCGCCAGTTGCCGGAGCCGAAGGCACGCTGCGGTTCTTTTTCCCCAACAGCCCGATCTATGGGATCGGGCGCCTTGGCGTTCAGCAAACCCTTGGCGACGAGGTCAACTCGACCCTTGATCTGGGCAACACGACGTCGCAGGTGACCTTCGATACCGATCAATCCACCCATTATTACGGCTGGTTCGGAATCGGGATTCCGATCTCGTGGTTGCATCCCGCCGAAATCGACGTTGGGGGATCCGATATTCGGTTCTGACCGGCTATCGGGTGGGCCGCCCACTGGAGCGAATGGTCGCTGATAGCTCTCATGTCATCTTATGGCTAAAAGCAGACTTTCGGATGCATGTTTATGAAGGTCAGCTTCTGACCCTTAGCGGACATGAGCTATTATTGGGACGCGGTGCTCTAGAAAGTGATTTCGGCGCCGTCCCGTTCGTCCATATCATAAACTTTTGCCCCTAACTCGCCTTGCTAATCGTGCAATTCGACGCAGCCCGTATCGAAACCGAGCGGCGACCCTGCAAATTTGGGCAGGTGTGGCTTGCGACCTCAAAAAAGCTCATTCACCGCAAATCATGACGGAGCCTGATCAGCCCGGCCTCGAGCCGGCTGAAAATCAGGCTTTTCCTGTCATAAGAGCCAAGGTCCAATTTTACTTTCTTAGCCAGCTCCCACACCACCGGAAGTGGTGCCGGGTCAGCCTTCATCCAGAAGGGACGCAGCTCCCGAAGAAAAATATTCACCGTCACTGGTCCTACACCATAGTAGGCGCGCAGCCGCTCCTCGAGGTCCACACTGTCGACCGCCGCAGCCTCAACCTGCGACAGCTTCCCCTGATAGTCATCGAGCAGAGTGCGGCAATTGCGTAAGATCTGCTCCGACTTACGTCCGTCATAGCGCGCATAGCCGCCCTCACGCATTACCGGATTGACCAAAAACTCCCAACCGGCGTCGAGGATCTTGCGCGGCGTGGTAAGGCGGTGGCGGACAAAGACCCGATACGTGTTTGCGGCGATCATCTCGGATATCCTCGCGCCGAACAGGATACTGGCCAGGAACCAGCGGAAATTATCAGACTCCCGCCCCCGCGTAAGATCAATGCCGAGATCTTCAGAATAAAGCGTGCTCCTCTCGAGCTCTCGAACGCTCGGCAGCCTTACAGGGGCCGCAGCCCGGCTGGCCGTCATCATTTGCAAGCTCCCCAATGGTCCTTCGGCTAGGAGGCTCTTATTCTCACTCGAGCGCCAACGAATTGTCCGTGCCCAACCAAAACCCGCGGCTGGTACCTAGCTTGCTTCTGACCTTGAGCGGCTATCGGAGGCGAGGTTCTCGATCCGAGCTTTGAGATCGCCGGGCATACAGTGGTTTTCAAGCGAGATGAGATTTCCAAACCATAATGCTTGGACGTATATCGCCAGATTAACCACTGCGATTGGTCTTGTCCCCGCGAACTATCACCAACTGCATCAGGCAAAACTCCTGGGCCATCCGAGGGCGCGGGAACATTTGGTATAAGCTGTGTGAGCACTTGAGCCAACGAAACAACGGACTCCGAGCTAAACGCTCATTCAAACCGAGAAGAAACAGATAGGAGAGAACGCTTCAATGGATGTATTTCAAAACGTGGCGATCCTTCTTGTCGGCGCTACGGCCTTCTGGGTCTACCTCAAATTAAAGGAGCGAATTGAGTTCCTTGAGCATGAGGTCCGTTGGTTAAGACAAGAACTTGAGGAGTTGAAACCTAAGGAAGTTAGGTCAGTCAGCGATTAAAATTCACCAGAGCCGACGGGACAACTAGGCCTGAGGATCCAACCATCAATGATATGTTGTGCCAGCTGCATAGCTTCCGCTTCGTGCTGGGAGCGGATGGTCACTCCCGCGATTCACAACAGCCGCATAGGCGTGCTTGACCGACGTACTAGACCTTTAATTCCGCTTGCAGCAGGAAAGCAGACATTTTTGTCAGCCTCGGTCCGCGTCTTCCGCGAACTCCTCATTGTCAATTAGGATTTCGTAAATCTCTGAAGCGACGCCGGTTAACGGCTTGTGCAGTTTGCCCATCACGGCACTTTGCTTGGCGAGCCACATGGCCACTTCTTCGAGCTGCTCACGGCTCACGTCCATCGCCAGAATCTGTGAGACTCTATGATCATCGATATCGCCAAAAAGATGGACAATGTCATCATGGCTTATGTGCTTTGCGCTCATCTTGCCAAAGAACAACGCAACAGACCCGGTCGGCATTGATTTGCGTCAACCAAGAAGTTTGGGCGCAGGCTTTTTCGCGCGGCAACGAACAGCAACGACTCATCGGCATAAATTACCTGTCATCGAGAAGAGATTGATGAGCAGCGGTGCGTAAAAACCACGAACGTGCGCCGCGAAAATCCACGCCGCCCCAAGTCCCTGTGATAAATTGGATGCTGTCGATCAGTAGGATTTACGGTCAGGAGTGATGCTCCGACACGGCTTCCATCACTTCGCAAACCGACAGCTTTGGTGCGCCGTGTGAGAGATCCCGAGACTGAACATGCCGACCATGCGCTTCTTGTCATCGATGACGGACATACCCCTGCTCCTTGGGCATCCTTTTGTGTCTTGGCTATCGTTCCGTAGAGAGCTTGCGGGGCGGCGTTGCGTTACCCGTCGCCCGTTGGTCAGCGGCGCCTTTCGCTTCAACAATTGACGTTGGTCAAGGCCATGGGCCTATCATTGGTATTCCAATGGGCCAGCAATGCTACACTGAGCGGGCGCGTCGAGCCTCGGCAGTGATCGGGTCTACCGGAGTGCAGCGTAAGTTATGAACATGCGCGACAACCAGACATTCCAGCAATACCATCTCTGCCCCACTACGCGCGGCATGGGGGCGGGTTGCGCGGTACACGCGCGCCTGTCGTGGGTCGTGCTACTCGTTCTCGGGTCCATGCTGGCGTTTGCGCCGACAGCCAGGCCCCAGCAGCCGCAGGCGGCGACCGCGCTCTTGCTAGACATCAAGGGGGCCATCGGCCCAGCCACCAATGACTATATCGCACGCGGCCTCGCCAAGGCGCGCGACCAAGCTGCGCGTCTCGTTGTGCTGCGCATCGACACACCAGGCGGGCTCGATGCTTCGATGCGGGCCATTATTCAGAACATTCTTGCTTCGCCGATACCGGTCGCGAGTTTCGTTGCCCCCAGCGGCGCGCGTGCGGCAAGCGCCGGCACCTACATTCTATACGCCAGCCACGTCGCGGCGATGGCGCCGGGCACAAATCTGGGCGCGGCAACGCCGGTGCGGATCGGCGGGGGATTCCCGATGCCGGGCAGCGGCAGGGACAAAGAAGACAAGGGCAAGACTGACGGCGGCAAAAAGGCAGCGCCGAAGCCGAGCATCGACGACAAGGTGGTGAGTGACGCTGTTGCCTATATCCGCGGGCTCGCCCAGATGCGAAAGCGCAATGTGGACTGGGCGGAAAAAGCGGTGCGCGAGGCCGCCAGCTTGCCCGCTGAGGAGGCGCTTAAATTGGACGTTATCGATTTGATCGCCAATGATGTGTCCGATCTGATCGGCAAGCTCAACGGCCGCGAAGTTACGGTGCTGAATACGAAGCGACGTCTGGAGACGTTGGGGCTAAGGGTACAGGCTGTCGAACCCGATTGGCGCACGGAACTGCTTGCTGTCATCACCAACCCCAACGTCGCCTATATTTTGATGCTGATTGGGATCTACGGTCTGTTACTGGAATTCTACAACCCGGGCGGACTGGTGCCGGGCATCACGGGCACCATTTCCCTGCTGCTCGCGCTCTACGCCTTTCAGCTGCTTCCCATCAACTATGCCGGCCTCGCGCTGATCCTCTTCGGCATCGCGTTGATGACGGCCGAAGCGTTCGCACCAAGCTTTGGCATGCTGGGGCTCGGTGGCGTGGCGGCCTTTGTTTTCGGTTCGATCATGTTGCTCGAGACCGACGTCCCGGGTTTCGGCGTCTCGCGGCTGCTCATCGGTTCGATCGCAGCCGTCAGCGCTGGGATCTTCTTCCTCGTGATGACCATGCTGATGCGGGCCCGGCGGCGTCCGGTGGTCACCGGTAAGGAGGAATTGATCGGAAGTCGGGCTAGCGTGATTGATTGGGACGGTCATTCCGGGCACGTGCGGGTGCACGGTGAAATCTGGAGCGCGCGTGGGACCAAAACGCTGGATCCCGGCCGTACGGTGCGCGTGCAGGACTTGGACGGCCTCACCCTGGTAGTGCGGCCCGACGCCAAAGAAAGGTAGCAGTCAGATGCCATGGATCTTCGATCAATTTTGGTTTTTCGTTCTCCTCATCCCAATCGGCATCCTGTTCTATGCGTTCAGGATCCTGCGCGAATATGAGCGCGGCGTAATCTTTCAACTGGGACGGTTTTGGAAGGTCAAGGGGCCAGGGCTGATCATCGTCATCCCATTCATCCAGCAAATGGTCCGCGTGGACCTGCGGACCCGCGTTCTGGATGTTCCCGAGCAAGACGTGATCTCCCGCGACAACGTCTCGGTCAAGGTCAATGCTGTGGTCTATTTCCGCGTAGTCGACGCGCAAAATGCCATCATACAAGTCGAGGACTTCTTGGTGGCCACCAGCCAGCTTGCGCAGACCACGCTGCGCTCGGTGCTGGGGCAGCACGAACTCGATGAGATGTTGGCCGAGCGCGAAAGACTCAACGCCGATATCCAGAAGGCGTTGGATGAGCAGACAGACGCTTGGGGCATCAAGGTTTCCAATGTTGAATTGAAGCACGTGGATTTGAATGAGAGCATGATCCGCGCCATCGCCAAGCAGGCCGAGGCCGAACGCAACCGTCGTGCCAAGGTGATCGACGCCGAGGGCGAGTTCCAAGCAGCCGACCGCTTCCTTAAGGCGGCCGAGATCCTGGCCAAGAAGCCGCAAGCAATGCAGCTGCGCTACCTCACGACGCTGCAAACGATCGCTAGCGACCGAAGCTCGACCATCGTCTTCCCGTTCCCAATGGAACTGACCAAAGGCCTCACGGGCGCGTCCCCGCGCGGCACCAAATAGCAATCTCTCGCTGGCGCCGCCCAAAATCGATGAAATGCGCCAAGGGGCTGCTATGACCGTATCCGACCCCAGTGGGATCTTTCCCAATATTTTTTGGGGGGTCTTCGTATCTGTCTGGTGATTTTACGAGCCTGCGGGAAGAGTCGTCACCCATGCCTTTTTCGAGCAGACGCGGCGGACGTTGTGAGCCGCCGTCTATCACATTCAATACGTACGGACGGCGCAAGGTGCTGAGGCGATATGGGCATTTGACCAAGATCAGTGCCGCTGCCGATGGTAGTTGTATCAATCGATGCTAGCATAGGGTCCAAGAAACGACAGTGTGACGTTTAGTTGGCTTGCCATCCGCATCGCCAAGAACATGCAATGCAGGCATTAAATTACATTCGGTGGTTTTCGGAAGTGGGTCTCGACGACGTTCCCACTGTGGGTGGAAAGAACGCGTCTTTAGGAGAGCTATACCGCGAGCTCACACCATTGGGGGTCAGGGTTCCCAATGGTTTCGCCATCACCGCCGAGGCCTACAGCGAGACGTTGACCAGGGCCGGTGTCTGCGACGAACTCCATGAATTATTGGACGGGCTGGATAAGCACGATATCAAAGCGCTCGCCCAGCGGGCGTTGCGGGCGCGTGAAATCGTCTATGCCGCAGGTCTTCATACTGAATTGCGTGCGCAGATTCTCGACGCATACCAGGCGCTTCATGAAGAGAGCGGTCCGGACTTCAGCGTGGCAGTGCGCAGTTCCGCAACGGCCGAAGACATGCCGACCGCGAGTTTTGCTGGTCAGCATGACACCTATCTGAATGTGCGCGGCGAAGTGATGCTGCTCGATGCATGCCAGCGCTGCTTCGCATCTATGTTCACCGACCGAGCAATCTCTTACAGGATCGACAAGGGGTTCGATCATTTCAATGTGGCTTTGTCCGTGGGCGTGATGAAGATGGTGCGATCCGACTTGGCCGCCGCAGGGGTCATGTTCTCGCTGGACACTGAATCGGGCTTTCCCGACGTCGTGTTCATTAATGCGGCCTATGGTCTCGGCGAGAACGTCGTTCAAGGATCCATCGACCCTGATGAGTATTACGTCCACAAACCGACTTATAAACTGGGTCACCGGGCCGTGCTTCGCCGTGTGCTCGGCGGCAAGCAGATGAAAATGGTATGCGCACCCGGCCGCACCCGGGAAGCCACGCGCAACTTGCCCACAACCGGTCCCGAACGCAGTCGTTTCTCCATCGATGATGACGATGTGCTGACCTTGGCTGGGCACGCCATCACGATTTCCGAGCACTACAGCGCCAAAGCCTCACGGGATATGCCCATGGACATCGAGTGGGCCAAGGACGGCCAGGATGGCGAAATCTATATCGTTCAGGCCCGGCCTGAAACGGTCGTATCACAGAGACGATCTCACGTGATTGAGACCTACCAATTAAAGGGGAAAGGTTCGGTGCTCGTCAGGGGTCGGGCGGTGGGGACGAAGATTGCCGCCGGCTCGGTCCGCGTCATCCCCGACGCAGACCATCTTTCAGAGTTCCGGCCCGGCGAGGTTCTGGTTGCGGATACAACCGCACCGGATTGGGAGCCCGTCATGAAGACTGCGGCCGCCATTATCACCAACCGGGGAGGGCGAACATGTCACGCGGCAATCATCGCCCGTGAGCTCGGCATTCCCGCTGTGGTCGGGGCAGGAGAAGCCAGTGGCGTGCTGAGTGAGAAGGGTTTCGTTACCGTCTCCTGCGCCGAAGGCGAGGAAGGAAGGGTCTACGAGGGAGAGCTTCCTTTTGAGATGCATGAATTCGACGTCGGTTCGATTGAACGTCCCGATACTCGAGTGATGGTCAACATCGGTAACCCAGAGGCCGCTTTTCAGTTGAGTTTCCTACCCAATGACGGCGTCGGCTTGGCTCGTATGGAATTCATCATCAATGAGTCCATAAACATCCACCCAATGGCGTTGTTGCACCCGGAAAAGGTCGATGATCCCAGGGAGCGCGCGGTCATCGAGACGCTGACAAGCGACTACGAGAGTCCGACCGATTTCTTTGTACAGCGGCTTTCTGAAGGTGTGGGCACCATCGCGGCGGCCTTTTATCCAAAGCCAGTCATTGTCCGCATGTCGGACTTTAAGACCAACGAGTATGCCGAGCTGATCGGCGGCCGCGCTTTCGAGTCCGAGGAGGCCAATCCCATGCTCGGCTTCCGGGGCGCGGCGCGGTATGCGCATCCTGCCTACGCGGAGGGATTCGGCCTCGAGTGCGCGGCCATGAAACGCGTACGTGACAATATGGGCCTCACCAATGTTCGGCTGATGATTCCCTTTTGCCGCCGGATCGAAGAGGCACGCAAAGTGCTCGACGTGATGGCCGAGCACGGCCTGGAGAGAGGCTCGAATGGACTCGAAATCTATGTGATGTGCGAGATTCCAAACAACGTCATTCTGATCGACGCTTTTGCCGAACTCTTCGACGGCTTCTCTATTGGCTCGAACGATCTCACGCAACTCACACTTGGCGTCGATCGTGATTCTGAACTCGTCGCTTTTGACTTCGACGAGCGCGACCCTGGCATGCTGAAATTGATCGGTATGGCCATCGAGGGAGCGAAGCGAAACGGTCGACATATTGGCATCTGTGGCCAAGCGCCCTCCGATTTCCCGGACTTCGCACGATTTCTTGTGCAGCACGGCATAGATTCGATCAGCCTCAATGCCGACAGCGTGCTTCAAACGACGCTGGAGATCTTGGAGATGGAGAAGGAGATTCATCGCCGTAGCAAAAGCGCATGAGAGTGTTTTGAAGAGGCACACCTGTTGGGCGATGATCTGGAGGTTACGCGGCCTTGGTTTACACGCCAAAGCCACGCTGATGGAGGAGTTCTCCCATGATCGTTACGATCCACGGACGCCAGTTTGAGATCGTGGTTTCAGATTGGGAAAAACCTGAGGATGCCAAACGACTCGTGGATATCGTGCATAACTGGCTTCAGGGTCTATCGAGCGACGATGTCATAAGGTTGCACGTGGAGATGGCGGCCTACCAGGCCGAAGCGACCGGCGATGAGTCCAAGATGACGGGGCGTGTTTTGGAGGCCTTCCAGACCTGCCAGGCTGCAACGACAAGTCTGTTCGATGAACGGGGTTTTGTGCCGGAAGCGGGACATCAGTGTTACCTCTTTGCCCGTTGACAAGGCGAGAGACGATCAGCCGTCATCCGTGCCCGCGGCAAGGTGCAATCTCGCGCATGTGAATCCTTCAAATTAATCCGCTATCAGAGGTGGGGCGCCTTGTGATCGTGATGGGTGGGTCCGCGCTGAACCAGTAGCCCAGATCGCGTCAGCCTCGTTCCATAACTGCCAGCGTTTCGCCTTCGGCCAAATGAGCCGAATCAGCGATAATCAATATGCAGTCGAACTGGAACGATTTATTATTTGTCGTGGTCAGTGGGTGCGCGGAGTCCTGATCTCTAGGATTGAGGAACTTAATCGACGTGGGCAATGCCGCCGACTTGAATCTGGGCATGATCGGCAATTGTGCTCACGGAGCGCTGATCGATCAACGCGGTCGCATCGTCTGGTGCTGCCATTCGCGCTTCGATGGCGATCCCGTTTTTAACGAATTGCTCGGCGGCGGCGGCGCGTTTTCGATCGAACTCGACGACTTCGCGAGTGCCGAGCAGGAATACCGTCCGAACACGGCCATTCTTGAGACAAAGTTGTACGACAGTCACGGCGGAGGCGTGAAAATCATTGATTTTGCACCCCGCTTCCACGCGCGCGGGCGCATGTTTCGTCCCTTGACCATTGTCCGCCGGCTGCTCCCGATTAGCGGCGCGCCACGCATTCGCATCCGATTGCGGCCGACATATTCATGGGGGGCAACCAGTCCACAGATCACCCATGGCAGCAATCACATTCGGTATGTCGCAGATTCTTTTGCGCTGCGTCTAACGACGAATGCCCCAATCGATTACGTTCTCAAGGAAACGCCGTTTTTACTTGATCGGCCCATCAGCCTCATCCTCGGCCCAGACGATACCCTCTCGGGAGGGCCGGAGGAAACTGCCCGCGATTTCGACGAAAGCACCGACGATTACTGGCGAAGTTGGGCACAACGTTTGTCTTTGCCATTGGAGTGGCAGGACGCCGTCATACGCGCAGCGATTACCCTCAAAATGTGCGTTTTCGAGGAAACTGGCGCTATCATCGCGGCACTAACGACCAGCATACCAGAGGCGCCGAACAGCGGCCGCAACTGGGACTATCGCTTCTGCTGGCTGCGCGATGCGTTCTTCGTCGTGCGCGCGCTCAACAGCCTATCCGCGGTGGGCACAATGGAGCGCTATCTGCGTTGGATCGATAATGTGGTGAGCGGTGCCGACGGACACCTTCAACCGGTTTACGGCGTCGGTCTTGAAGCGGATCTAATTGAATCTGAAGCGCCCTCATTGCCGGGTTATCGTGGGATGGGGCCGGTACGGCGGGGCAATCAGGCCCATGAGCACAACCAACACGACGTCTACGGCAATGTGATACTGGCGACCGCTCAGTCATTTTTCGATCGACGATTATTCAATATCTCCGGCGCCGACAGCTTCTGGCGGCTCGAAGGGATCGGCGAGCATGCGTTTCGCCTTTATGATCAGCCGGACGCGGGGATGTGGGAGCTTAGAAGCCGAGCACGAATCCATACAACCTCGTCACTGATGTGTTGGGCGGCGTGTGATCGATTGGGCAAGATCGCGCGCTCGCTAGGTCTGAGCGAGCGTGAACAATTCTGGTCGGACCGGGCGCAGGTTATACGTGAGCGCATTCTGACGGAGGCTTGGAGCGAAAAGCGACGGGCCTTTGTGGACAGCTTCGGCGGCAAAGACCTCGATGCTGGCGTATTGCTGATGGCCGAAGTGGGCTTCATTGATTCAGCGGATCCGCGCTTCATTGCGACGGTGGAGCGGCTGGAGGAGGTCCTGGGTGATGGTCCACACATGCGCCGTTATGAATCACCAGATGATTTTGGCGCACCCGAAACGGCATTCAACATCTGCGCCTTTTGGCGGATTGACGCATTGAATCGCATTGGCCGAGGAGGACAAGCGCGCGAAATTTTCGACGCCGTGCTCTCCTGCCGCAATCACTTGGGACTGTTGTCGGAAGATATCGATCCGAAAACCGGTGAACTCTGGGGGAATTTTCCTCAGACTTACTCCATGGTCGGAGTGATCAATGGCGCAACGCGTTTGAGCAAGGCGTGGGATACAATGTTATAAGGGAGCATCGCTTTAGCGCATGCGTCTCATCGCTGACATAGGTGGCACGAACGCGCGTTTTGCATGGTCGTCCACACCTGGCGAGTTTTCTGAGCCAGTTGTGTTGCAATCCAATGAGTTTGAAACATTCGAAAACGCCCTCGACGCCTTTTTCTCAAACCATCCACCGCCGGATGGGGTGAGTGACGCAGCAATCGCGGCAGCCGGCCCACTCCAAGGCGAAGAAATTAAGCTAACGAACAGCAGCTGGCTTATCCGATGTGATGCGCTGCGTGAACGCTTCGAAACAAGACGGATTGGGCTGCTGAATGATTTTGCAGCAGTCGGCCACGCTGTCCCCCATTTGACCAACGCTGACATGGAACCTATCGGCGGGAAAGCGCCTATACGAGACGGAACCGAATCACTGCTCGTGATCGGACCTGGAACGGGTCTGGGCATGTGCCTCATCGTTCCCGATGGCCGTGATGGATGGTGCATCAATCCGACGGAGGGCGGTCACGCGCGGTTGGCATTGGTCAACCGAGAGGAACGAATGTTATTTCAGCGATCGCGGTACCTCGATCAGGCGATCCAGGCGGAAGACATTTTGTCGGGTCCGGGCCTTGCGCGTCTCCATAATGCGCTTGGCGGTCCGTTGTTGGAGCCGGAGGCCATTTCAGACGCGGCCAGACGCGGAGAAGCTCCGGCCCTTCGGACTGTGGATGCGTGGCTAAACCATCTCGCCCGTTTTGCCGCCGATGCGGTCTTGATCACGGGCGCCTTTGGTGGCGTCTTGTTTGTTGGAGCGATTGTTCCTGGACTACGCAGATTTGTCCAAGAAGAAGCGTTCAGGGCCACATTTGAAGGAACCAGCCGTGTTGCCGGTGCGCTCAGAGAGACGCCAACCGCGATCGTTCATCGAGCGGACTTGGGTCTCCTTGGGCTGACCCATATAGAGATCCCAATGTCATGACATGCCCTGTTCCGTGTCAGTGAATTCTCAAGATCATGACTTGAAAAATGAAGATGAACGAAAGGGCGGGGTCAGGCAGCCTCCGCCATGCTGGACGCGCTTCGTTGCGCGGCGTGCAAAAAGGACCGCCACCAGTCATGCACGTCGTTCGCCAATAGATCGTCCATCATCACTTGCCAACGACGTTGACGCTCGGCTAGCGGCATTTCAATGGCAAGGCGAATGGCGTGAGCGGTTTCGTCGATATCATAGGGATTGACGATAATCGCTTCTCTCAGTTCTTCGGCTGCTCCCGCGAATTTTGACAACACCAAGACACCAGGATCGCTGGGATCCTGGGCAGCAACATACTCCTTTGCGACCAAATTCATGCCATCGCGCAAGGGCGTGATTAGGCCGACACGGCTGCAACGATACAGCGCCGCGAGATGGGCTTGGCTATAGGCTCTGCGGACGTATTTGATGGGAGTCCAGTCCAGCGTGCCGAAGCGTCCGTTGACTTCTCCGACAATCGATTCGAGGTCAGACCGTGTCTTCTCGTAGGCGGGAAGTTTTTCTCGAGAGGGGGCGGCAACCTGCATTAGCTGGATCTTCCCGCGGCAGTCAGTTGCGTCATTTAGCAAGGCGTCGAACGCCCGAAATTTTTCCGCAAGACCCTTAGTGTAGTCGAGCCGGTCCACACCAACCATCCAGATCTGATCGCCGCGGCACGCTACGAGCTTCGACTTCGCGGATTTTGCCGTTTGGGAGCTTGCTGTTTTTGAGAAAGCGTCCGTATCGATGCCGATCGGAAACACACCGACCTGTACCGATTTGTGGCCCGCAGTCACGCGCCCGTCAGCCGAGACCGTCCCATTCAATTCCTCCAGAACATAGTCGGTGAAATTTTTCAGATCCCGGTGCGTCTGCAGGCCTATGAAGTCGTAGCTCAACAGCGTGTCGACCAGCTCACGCCCATCGGGTAACGCAAGCATCGTCTCGAGCGGAGGAAATGGAATATGCAGGAAATAGCCCATGGGGTTTTCGACACCAAGCCTGCGGAGTTCGTCCGCAAGCGGGATGAAGTGATAATCGTGCGCCCAGATGAAGTCATCCGGCTTCAGAAGATTCCGCAACTGCCGTGCGAAGTGGCGGTTGACGCCACGATAAATTTGATGGCTGCGGGCATTGAAGTCGCAAAGCAGCAAACGATTATGAAACAGCGGCCACAACGTCCGGTTGGCGTACCCCTTGTAATACCCTTCATATTCGGATTTCGTCAGGTCGATCGTGGCCAGATCGAACGATCCGAGGGAGCAAATCGCCGGTGATTTCGGGCCATGTTGCGACACACGGCCGCTCCAACCAAACCACAGACCACCCCTGTCTTCCAGCGCCGCCTGCAACGCGACTGCGAGCCCGCCTGCGGTTGCCTTCGATGTTAGCTCGGGAACGCGATTGGAGACTATAACGAGCCTTGACATGGCTCCGACCTGGACCTCCTTAAGTCTATTCGACACGCAAATGTCATCACTAGCCGCACTTCCAATACGCTTACGCGCTTGATACGGATCACCGGGTACATAAAGCTTCCCGCTGGCCCGTAAAAAACCATTCTACTCGAAGTTGCCAGCGCAGACTATATCAACCGTGGGCTGAAACATTGATTTACGTCATGCAGTGCAGTTGTAGCGCCTGCAAAACTTAATCGAGGCTGGATCGAGTTGTTCCGTCCTAAGATGCATGTGACATGCGATCGGTATTCAAGCGGCTTGAACTTATGTCGCCGTTTGGTGCGTACCAACAATCGGGCAAGAAATCTTGAAAGCGCGCGCGCGACGGCGACCGTCAATTTCAGCTAGCGGGGCGACTCTATTCGATCACCGCATCGACGCTCTGATTTTCGATCTCGATGGTGTGGTGACGCGGACCGCGCGTATTCATGCGCAGGCATGGAAGCAAGTCTTCGACGCTTTTCTCGCCAGGCGCGAACCAGAAGCCCGGCCATTCGACGCCGCCGACGAATACCGGCGTTATGTCGATGGCAAACCACGCTATGACGGCGTCGCTAGTTTTCTGAAATCGCGGAGCATTTCGTTGCCTTATGGAAATACCAACGATCCATCGGGCGAAGAGACAATATGTGCGCTCGGCAACAAGAAGAATGACGTATTCCGAAGGCTCCTGGCAGATCAAGGAGTTCACGTCTATGACGATGCTGTCCGGTTGATCCGCGAGGCAAGGCGCAGAGGGCTCAAGGTTGCGGTCATTTCCGCGAGTAAAAATTGCAAACACATTCTCGATGCGGCGGACCTGACATCGCTGTTCGACGCTATCGTGGGGGGCACCGAGGCCGCGGCTTCGGGTCTGAAGGGGAAGCCTGCGCCCGACATCTTTTTGGAGGCGGCAAAGCGGCTTGGCGCCGCGCCCGCCCGCGTCGCCGTTATCGAGGACGCTCTCGCCGGTGTTGCGGCTGGCAAGGCGGGTGGCTTCGCGCTCGTGATCGGTGTCGACCGCAGTGGTACAGGCGAAGCTCTGATTCAAAGCGGCGCAAATATCGTGGTTGGAAATCTCAATGACCTCGATTCTGCTGAAGGTGATCGGCGAGCAAAGCCGGTTTCGGCGATGGACGCCTTAGATGAAATCAAACAGATGATCGGAGCGCGGCCCGCCGCCTTCTTCCTCGATTACGACGGCACGCTGACGCCTATCGTCGATCGGCCCGAACACGCGTTGTTGTCAAATGAGATGCGAGAGATCTTGATGGAACTCGCTGATCTTACCAGCGTGTCCATCATCAGCGGACGTAGCGTCGAAAACGTTCGGCGTTTGGTTGGCTTGGAGGAGCTCGTTTACGCCGGAGCGCACGGGTTCGATATTTTCGCTGCTCACAAGGAGGGCGTCGCGCGACAATTCGCCGACGACTATGTCCCTATAGTTGCGGAAGCGGAACACGAGCTCCTTAAAACGCTGAAGTCGGTCGCCGGCGCATTGGTGGAAGGTAAGAAATACGCCGTCGCAGTGCACTACAGGCTTGTTGCTCAGCGCGATGTCGCTCGCGTCAGACAGGCCGTGGAGGCAGTGGCAGAGCGTCATCCTCAGCTCAAGCTGACTAAGGGGAAAAAAGTCTATGAGCTGCGCCCCAACATCGAGTGGGATAAGGGCAAAGCAGTGCAGTGGATTTATGATGCCCTCGATCTGGCGCGCTCAAGTGCGCTGCCAATCTATATCGGCGATGACACAACCGATTACGACGCCTTTGAGGCCCTCAAGGATAATGGAATTGGTATCCTCGTTAGCGAGGAACCGCTGCAGACGGCTGCCCGGTATTACCTTCGCGACGTTGGCGACGTGGCGCGCTTTCTGCGGGCAATGATCGATGTGCTGAGGAGTAGACCCTCATGACCAGCTGGTCCTTGGTCTACCAGGGCTACCAGCCCGACAAAGAGGGTCTGAGGGAAGCACTGTGCACGCTCGGCAATGGCTATTTTGCCACGCGCGGCGCTGGCGAGGAGGCGCGAGCGGACGGCGTCCATTACCCCGCTCTCTATATCGCCGGCTGCTACAACCGTCTCGAAAGCGAGGTCAGCGGAAGGGTCGTCGAAAACGAAGACCTGGTGAACGCACCAAACTGGCTCAGTTTTTCGTTCAGGCATCCCGATGAAGAATGGCTAGACTTGGGTGCGGTCGATATCTTGGACTATCGGCTGGAGTTGGACATGCGTGGTGGCGTGCTCGTGCGACGTTTTCGCATTCGCGATGGGAAGGGGCGGGAAACGGCGTTTTTCAGCGAGCGGCTTGTTCACATGTCGGAGCCTCACATGGCGGCCATGAAGATCCGTTTGCTTGCTGAGAACTGGTCAGGCCGTTTGGAGCTGCGCTCTGGCCTCGACGGACGTATTGAGAACCGGGGCGTGGAGCGCTACCGGGCACTCAAGGGAAAGCATCTCGTTCCATTGACGGCGGATCAAATAGGGGATGCGTTGGTTCTCACCGCCATGACCTGTCAATCACAGATCCACATTGCGCTCGCCGCGCGGCATTCCCTCGAATGCAAAGGCGCTTCAGATATTTCACGCAACAAGCAAGTTGAAGGAATGGATTTCGTCGCCGAGGAATTCGCTTTGGACGTCAAACAGGGACAGGAGCTTTGTATCGAGAAAATCTGCTCTCTCTTCACCTCCCGCGACCGCGCCGTATCCGAGCCGGGGCTGCAAGCCCGCCTGGCCGTTGAACGGCCCCGCCAATTCCAGGACCTGCGCGAAAGCCATGCCCGGGACTGGAATTGTCTTTGGGACTTGTTCGACATAGAGATCGTCGACGACTTCTCGGACATTAAGCACGTCAATCAAGCGCTCCGCCTCCACACCTTCCATCTGCTGCAAACGCTATCGCCCAATACCTTTGACCTTGACGTCGGCACGCCCGCGCGCGGTCTTCACGGCGAAGCTTATCGCGGCCACGTATTCTGGGACGAACTGTTTGTGTTCCCATTCTTCAATCTGCGCATGCCTGAGATTACGTGCGGTCTGCTGAAATACCGCTATCGACGCCTTCGCGAGGCCAAGCTCGCCGCGCGGGCTGCCGGCTATGAGGGAGCGATGTACCCGTGGCAAAGCGCCAGCAGCGGGCGCGAAGAGAGCCAGAATTGGCATCTCAATCCGAAATCCGGTCGGTGGCTGCCCGACAACTCACGTTTGCAAAGGCACGTCAACGCCGCCGTCGCCTACAACATTTGGCAATATTACGAGGTGACCGACGATCTCGAGTTTCTCTGCTTCTACGGCGCAGAGATGATCTTCGAGATTGCGCGATTTTGGGCAAGCGCTGCCGAATTTAACCCCAACCTCGATCGCTATGAAATCACAGGCGTCATGGGACCGGACGAATACCACGACAGTTATCCAGATACGGACGCGCCGGGTGTAAGAAACAACGCTTACACCAACATCATGGCTTCTTGGGTTCTATGCCGCGCGGTTGAGCTTCCTGAATTTTTACCGGCCGACCAGTTGCAGCGGCTTGGCAGCAAGTTGCAACTGCGCGACGAGGAATTCGAGGCTTGGGATAAAATAAGCCGGCAGCTTCGCGTGATCTTTCATGGCGATGGCATAATCAGCCAATTCGAGGGCTATGAGAGCCTCGCCGAATTCGATTGGGAGCTCTATCGACTGCGCTACGAAGACATCCACCGTCTAGACAGGATTCTCGAGGCAGAGAACGACACGCCGAACCGTTACAAGGTCTCAAAACAAGCCGACGCTCTCATGCTTTTCTACCTCTTCTCAGCGGAAGAGCTTCAAGAGATATTCACCCACCTCGACTACGCATTCGATCCTGAGATTATTCCCAAAACGATAGAATATTATTTGAACCGGACATCACATGGCTCGACCTTGAGCCGCGTCGTGCACTCCTGGGTGCTGAGCCGCGCCGATCGAAGCCAGTCGTGGTCGCTATTCAGGCAGGCCCTGGACAGCGATATCTCCGATATCCAAGGTGGCACTACGTCTGAAGGAATTCATTTGGGAGCTATGGCCGGTGCCGCCAATATTCTCCTTCGCTGCTATACCGGGATCGAAACGCGCGGCGGAATCCTGTGGCTAAACCCGCGCCTGCCCGAGGAAATTAAGCGTGTCCGGATGACACTACGTTATCGCCAGCGCTGCCTGAGCCTCGAAGTCGACCATGCGCGCCTTCACATCGAGGCGCGGCCAGGCCCAGGGCCGATACTGCGACTGGGGATAATTGATGAAGTCCACGAACTTGGCCCAGGGCAGATAGTTACGTACCCAATCAAACCCGAAAAAGCGTGATAGCGCCTATTCCGCCGCTGCGGGCTGGGGTGCCTCCGTCACGGTCTCCCAGCGCCCTTCGAGCTTCTCCATGAGCTTCGGCATGGTGGTATATTCCATGTCTTCGAGACCCAGGCGATGCGGTTCGAACGGACCGTGGGCGCGCAGATAATCGGCTATCGTATTCGCCTTTGTCCGAGCATTGTCGAAGGCCGGATCGTCGAACATGTCACGCGGTCCAATTAGCTTGCCTTCGGCAATCTGAAAACCCGCCGCGATCACGCGTGGCGGTCCATCAAAGCGCGACGGATTGGCCTCCTCAAAGGCGACAGCCATCATCGGGCCGCGATGGGAGCCCCGCATCCAGCCCTCGACGAGATGTGGGAATGCAAATGGCTCAAGTACTTCGCCCACGGCCGGAAAGCCGGACTGGCATCGCACAATAAGCACGGGGTCGTCCTTCCCCACATATTTCCCGGCGATCAAGCTCAAGCGCTGCGTCGAGGCCGACGCCGCGATCTCGCCGTCGAAGCGGCGAATGATATTCTTGATCATAAACCGGCCAGGCGCGCCGACGAACATAAGCAGGTCGTAATATTCCTCTGGACAATGAAGCGTGATCTCCTTGTTCTCGATGAGATCGACGACATCGAACGAGAACCCTTCATGCAGGGCAGGATCAATGACAAGTCCGGGGGTGTTGAATGGGTTGGCGAAGATTTGGCAGAGCGGCAGATTCCAGGCCCCAGGCGATGTTTTATCCGCCATGAACACGATAACGGGTTCGC
>Ga0209633_10002284_pt1 | contig 18705 bp, 12 predicted proteins | sample Cruoilmetagenom1_FD_187290 | JGI IMG/M metagenome (GOLD analysis project Ga0209633, IMG submission 187290) | Oil polluted marine microbial communities from Coal Oil Point, Santa Barbara, California, USA - Sample 1 (SPAdes) (version 2) | ecosystem: Environmental > Aquatic > Marine > Oil seeps ... | reverse complement strand
CATTAAAGTTGAGAGCTTTTTCGGCTTTTTCCATACTCTTAACAGAAATATCACTTGGAAGTACTCCGGCTTTATAACCAAATTTATTGGCCAATTTAATGTTACGTTCCATTCTTCTCATAAAATGATCCGCTTGTGCTCGATTTACGAAGCGTCCAGCCACACTATTTTCATAAGCTGTCAGGCGTTCAAAGACACCTCTAGCTAAAGTAGGATTACTTTTGACGAGATTCTTCTGGGCGTCTGCAAAGGCTTTCAGGGGGGCTCCTAGATATTTTTTACGCATTCCTACCCGAGTATAAGCAAGGAATACAGTATCAATGTCGAGGTGGATTTTACCAGCGTGAAGATCTTCTTGTCTGAGATGCTCTGCCCAGAAATCAAGGTCTTTAAATTTAGTCCCTGTCGGGTCTAAAATTTTATGTCTCCGGCCTATTGAAGCTAAGTCCCACTCATGGACAGCGCTTTCGTTTATTTCCCGGAGACGAGTAAAGTAGAAATTAATTACATCTTCGGGTTTCACCCCGGTGACTGTTCCCATCTGACGGAGCCCTTCCATTGTTGCTTGAGCGGCTTGTACATGCTGAGGTGTCCAGTCTATATTGAGAGTCTTTGCTGTCTTTTCCCAAGTCTCTGCCCCACCAATCTCGTGAGCAAGTACCCAACCAACTTCAGTTCGCTGGTGAACATCAAGATTCTTTGTAATAGACCTATAGCTGTTAGTTATGTTCATTGTTTCAACACGAGCTACCTTATCCATATTCTCTACAGCATGATATGTTCTGGAAATTTCCGGGTCACCGATTCGATCAACGACACGCCGCATTGTGTTAGTATATCTGGTAGTTAGGTTCTTCAGGGAAACTGCTTTCGTGAGGCCAGTGTGGCCTTTCTTGAAATTAGCGTCGGCTTTCTTTGAATAGGTCTGCATTTCATCGTAGTATTTGGCACTTAGTGCGCGGGTCTCCTGAGGTTTAAGTCCGGTTAAGTCTTTGAAGTGCCCTTTCTGATCGAGTTCCCCGATATACTTACGTAATTCCTGTACGGTCTTGAAGGTTCTCTTGTTTATTCCAGTGGCGGCATTTCCGAAGAGTATGAAATGTCCCAACGGTGTCGTGCGTACTTCCAGACCTAGGGGGTCAAGGATTTCACCTTGAAGTTCTCTAAAGACATTCATGTCCTTTCGCAGGAAACTCTTGGCTTCTGCAGGAGTGTTGAATGTCCGCGTAATTCCCGAATCTCCCAAGGTCACTCTGACTGCCTTATCTACAGGATCGAGTGTTATCCGGTTCCCCTGAGCTGTCGTCTTCGTGATTGGTTTCTTAGCACCCACCTTGCTGTCCCACTGCTTTTCAAACTTCTTCACTTCCTCTAGTGCGGCGTCTATGTTTAAGGGCTTTCCCGGAATAATCGCGGCGCCCATTTCTTTATTACCTAACGGAATGAATTCTGGAGCGACTCTGTTAGGCATTAATGGCGCATATTGACGTTGAGACATCATGAGATCGGTGAGGTTTTCAGCTTCTCCTAAGAGTGTTTTGTTAGAGTGGAGTTCCCAGCGGCCGGCGTCAGTTTGCTTGATGTCGAGACCGAAATCTTGCGCAACGCGTGCTTGCATATCTGCCGGTTTAATTGTAGAAAGGTGAGCGTAATCTCCTGCATCGTCAAGGTTGCTGAATTTTAATTCCTGCCCTTTCATTGTAAGAGAGATAGTTTTGTCTTGATTCTGGACTAACTTTTCAACGCCGTCGAGCTGTCGAATATTAGCGGCCGCCCATTTGGATGTCCGGAGAGATTTAATGTAATCTCCAAGGTCTGCATTACCTGCTTTTTTGGTAGTGATGCCAAGTTCGTTGAGTTGCTTGTGAAAGGAACGTTGGAAGAAGTCTGCTTGATCGAGATCTTTAACAGTTTTAGGAACAGATACTGTATTAGCTCCGGTGTGACGAGCACCAAGATTGTAAAAATCGTCATTTGTGACGACTTTCAGAGATCTATCTGTTTTCTTCGTGACAGCATCGAGGTAAGTTTGGACACGTTTGTTAATAACTTTGCCATCTCTAGGAGCGAAAGTATCTACAGCATTATGAACAGAAAGTGAAGTTTTCTTCACGTTACCTTTTATAATATAATCGAGTCTGATTTTTGATTTACGGTCAGCAAACATTTTGGTAGATGTTTCAAGTTGATTTTTGGTTACTTTTATTTCAACTTCACGTAGGAGTTTCGGATTGTCCATCAGTTCTTTCATTGAATACGCGCGAGATAATTTAGTATCTCCAATACCGACGAGCATATCATCTTTGAATTTTGCATCGTAAAGATCAGAAAGAACAAAACGAGCAGACTGCTCGTCGTCAAGAATGAAGTTATGTTCTCGTAAATATTCTAGATTTTTCTTACCATTAAACCACTTTGTACCAGAGCCGGGATCGATAGCATCCATATGTTTAGCGGCAATTTCTAAGAATTCATCGTCACCGTCACCGATTGCTTTAATGAGACGTAGTTGTTTTCCCTCTGGAGATAAAGCATCAAAAGCTCGAATACTTTGGAGATTGCTTAATCCTTTAATTCCAAGCATAGAACCTTTTGCGGCTGTTCCAATGAAACCTCCAGCAAGTTCTCCGAGTATCATGTAGGCAAGGCCACGTCCAGCATCCGAAGGAATCTCTTTTACCCATTCACCCCATTCTTCTGGGTTATCAAAACGATTATTCGCAAGGTCGATTCCAAGATCTTCTGCGACAAAACCTAATGATTCAACTGTAGCTTGTAAAGAATACCCGACTATTCCTGCACCACGAGCAGTAAGATTCTGAGTGACTAATGGTATCCATCTGGTTAAAATTCCGGGAGCTTTTACAGAACCGTAAAGAAGTCCTGCAAGTCCAGCCTCACCAACAAACATCGCGGCTTTTGTAAGTCCTTTTCCCCAGCGATATGCAGTACTTCCCTGTCCAGCTACCATATTCATGTAATGTTCTGCATCAGCACTATTTTGGCTATCTATATCTTTAAAGGTCATTCCTTCATAACCTGAGAGTGCTCGAACAAGTTTATTGTCCCAGACTGCTTCACCAAGTTTTTGAGATATAAAACGAGCTCCATTACGAGCTTGTATGGCACCATCTTCAAAAGTTGTTGTATCTTCTCCAGTATCCCGCATACGATCTGTACGTTGAAGTCTATCGCGAATTTCATTCCCTATAGGAGAAGGATCGTTTTCGATACGCTCACGCACACTGTCAGGGAGATGAGTTACAAATTCTTGTCGTGCATCGAGTTGAGCTTGAATACTGAGTTTTTGAAAACTCTTATCGTTTTTTGCAATTGTGTCGAAGAGATTTTGACGTACTGCTATTTGTTCATTGTATGAGGCATTTTGATACTGAGGATGAGAGAGGGTATTCTGGACATATTCCTGAAGTGTAGCCATATTAATCCTTACTGTCGACCCGCCGGTTCATAGAGACTTGCATCAAAACCTTCGTCGAGATCTTCTGGTTCTTCATTGCCGCCATTAAGTAATGCTGTCCATGGACTGTAGTTAGTAATGATGTGAGGAACGTACTCATCTTGATGTCTTTTTGATAATGTACTGAATTCTGATTCAGTTAAGTATTGTCTCTGTACTGATGATTCTGGGCCACCGGCCGCAGTATTTTTTGATGTCTGAGCTCCAATAGTACGTCGAATTGCTTTACTACTGGTATCAGTAGGTACATAAACAACAGAAGCTCCGAGTAACCCACCACTTTGATTATTTATAGTTTCAATCATTCCCGGTTGAATCATCCGTCGGGCAACTTCGGGATCATCCATGTTAGCATAGATATTATCATTAATGTCTTGAACTGAAGTCATTATAGTATCGTAAGTTTCTTTATTGAAATCGCGCATCTTCCGTTGCTCTTCGGTGCCGAATTGTCGACTATCTTCCACAAGTTTCGCCCAGCCTAAATTATTTTCCAGCTGGCGATTATGTTCTAATGCGGCAAGTTTCCTGATGTCGAGATCAAGGTTACCTTGAGATACTCCAATTTCCGACATAGTTTTGTACATTTGAGCTATCTGTAAGCCATTCATTGCTTCAGGAGGAATTGCACCGGCATTATAAAGTTTTACAAAATCGCCAAGACCAACACGCATTGCCATTCCCGGAGCGTTTTCAGCGAGAGCTTTGAAGTCACGTTCCATTGCTGGATAGTATCCGCGCATTTCTTCTTTAACAGACGGTGAAAATGGGAATACAACTGCTTCTTGTTCTGGTGTTGGTGTTTTGGTAGCATCTTCAGGGATCTCTTCGGGGGTTGTGGGAGATGCTGGAACTGGAGGTAGTCCTCCCTGAACTTCCGGACCAAGGTTTTTAGATCGCAAGTCTTGATCCATTGAACCAACTTCTTGAGCCGGGATAATGTCACCTGTTCTGATTGTGTTCATTTGACTTGCCCCCGCTTCAGGAGATGTTTGAGCGTACGGTCTTCCCGAGGTTTGAGGTTCTGGGCTATACGTAGGAGCTTTTGGTCTAACAACAATGACACGATCACCTGAACCATCAGTTGCAAAATCTATCCCCCGAACAACATCGTATTTAGCGGCATTAGCAGGGTCTTGCATGAAAGTGAATGGTACTTCTATTGAATTATCGGGCGGTGGTGCATTACTGATGGCCGCATTTCTAAGTGCTGTCTCGTCAGCTAGTTGAGCTTCAGCGTTAGTGCGGGCTCTTCCTTGATTTGCTTCAAGATCATTCTGTTTCTTTTCCGCTGTTCGAATGTTTCCGTACTGGGCATAGGCGTCATTAATCGGTCCTCGTCCTTCTTCAAAACTTGGAAGTCCGTTTATATCTGTATATGCTTTCCAAATACTATAATATTCTTGGGGAAGTCTCGAGGTATTAAAAGCAACCTCCGGGGGAACTCCAGCGGCAACCCACATCTCTTGTAATCGGCGTCCTGAAGAACTTGTACCGGGAGATGAAGGCTGTTCTGTAAAAGTAGTAGCGGGTGGAACGCTAGATTCGGGAGCTGTTATCATTGCGGCAGAATTACTGTCACTTGCTTTTTGAGGCATTGGTTTTTCCCATCCCGGCGGCGAAGTAAGTGTTTCTCTCATAAGCTGACTTTCAACACCAGTGTGATGATTATTCGGATTCGCGGGGTCATAACCAAACCAAGGACGTCTTTGCTCAGGCATAGAAGTATACATTGAAGGGTGTGCAGGCTGACCACGGCCACCACCATAATTATCTGGAAGTTTCCCCGATTCATAAGAGTCAGGAATTGCTTCAGCTTCTTTATTCGGAAATGCCTGTTGCAATTTATCAAAAAAATCAGCACCGAATACTTGCTGTAAAGCCTTTACTCCATCTTTATTAATGACGGCTTCTTTATCTCCGATCAGAGCAGGTCTATGTACATCACCAGTTTCCTGTCCGTACTCAGCAAGGGGAGGTTTACCATCTGCGTGGTTTGGGCCATATAATGCCTCAGATATAGGATCGTTTGCGTTCCACCCAGTGAGAGTTCGATTTTTCACAGGAGCATTTCCTTGAATATAGGCTTGTGGATTAGGCCCAATTTCAGCTCGTGCATCATTCTGAGCAATCTGGTTTAAATTCATTTTATCGAGATCCATCACAGAAGCTTTCTTATCCATGAGAGCTTGCCCGAAAGCATTAGCTTGATCTGCTGGGAGACCTAAAGAATTTAAGAGATTCTGGAATGTACCTCCGGAGCCAGCAATGAATTGCTGAATAGGGAGTCCTGAAGTTTCAGCCTGTTTCATGAAAGCATCTAAGCTTGTTATAGCGGCCTGTTGTTTCCTTAAAAGTCCTGCTTGTAAAGCGGCTTGCTGTTGTGCGGCGAAAGCATCCATGTAGGGATCTGTGCGAATCATCTATTAGCCTCCATAGTTAAAGTCCGGGGTTGAAAATATATTCTTAAATGGACTTCCATAAGGGTCCGGATTTATAAAACCTGTCTGTGCAGGTGCTTGGAGCATCCCTTGTAAATTAAGGGGTTGGTTAACAAAAGATGGAGTACCTACGTTTGTCCCGTCAAAGAGATTTTGAAAATCCGGATTGGCAAACATATTGCCCATACCAGAAAGGCCTTGGCCAAGAGAATTAAGTGGAGAAGTGTAGACTGGTTCTTGAAACTGCGGACTTGAAAGCGCCCCGATATTACTCATAAGATTATTACTTCGAACGCCGTATTGATTAGCGAGATTTCCAAAGAGTCCGCCTTGCTGAGCAAGAAGACCTCCACGACTCTGTGCAAGTTGGGCTTGCTGAAGAATGGAGTTTATCGTGTTAGAATATTGAGTCTGTGGTGCCTGTTCTGCGAGACCGCGCTCTTGATTAAGGGCGTTTCCGGAGATATTTGCTCCAATATTGCCGTACATTCCTGCAAGTTCTTTCTCATAATCCGACATAACATCAGAAGCGGCAGTACTAGCGGCAGATTGTGCGGCTCCACTGTAGCCTGAACCTCCGAATTGTGCCATCATATTTTGTGCGGCTTCGCTCGCTCGTCGGTCAGCAATGTCTCTCCCGATTTCATTAAAAGGACTTGTAAAACGTCGAGCCGCTTGTTCTCCTAAATCTAGGAGATTTCCTGACCGCTGATTAAATAAATTATACCCTGCATTAACTCCCGGAGAAGCTATACTGTTTATTCGCTCCGCAAGATTTCCTAGTATACTTTCTATTCCCGACAATCTATTTGCTGACCCTTCCGATGCTGTAGAATAACGATTCATTGCGTTGTCGGATGTACCAAGAGCGCTCTTAAATTCACGCATTGTGTCGTCAGTATAAGGGTTGAGATTCTCAAAATCTAATTTTTTCTTTCCAAGTCCTAAAGAACCAAGTAATCCCGAAAGACCTCCAAGTCCGGAAAGAACTGCACCTAATGTTCCTAACATAATAACCCCCTAAAGGTCTACCTGCTCACCCTCTATCTTAGAATGAATAATAATTTCTGATATTTTATATACTTCCGGCTGACGATCAAACGATACTTTGAATCGAAATGTTGATCCACGGGCAAGAAATCCGGTCTTTCCCTCGTTATAATGCGTAAAATAGCGAATTGGCGAAGTCGCTTGCCACCAAACTTCCTGAAGACCAGTCACTGGAGATATCCGAGATTTCCCGTCAGATACCCAGACACTGGGAAGGAACGGCTCATCAACACTTTCAAGAATCCGGATAGAAAAGCCACGGGTGAATTTGTCACGATCCGGAGCCCCGAAATCAAGATCGGCACTGATGAAAGAACATTCGATCGGGTAGTCCACTTGACCAAGACGATCAAGGTAGTTGTCACGAGCCTCATATACAATATTCTGAATATAGTAACCAGCAGTATCTAAATAATAAACACCCATAAATAAGCGAGGAGCTGAAATTGTAAAATTATTAAGGTCGTCGTAACTTCCAAGATCTGCCCAGTGCTGTTGGTCATTCGGAGGTGTTCCGTCTGGAATCGAAGGATCATACGCATAATCAGCATGAAGTTCATTTGATCCTAACCATTCAGTAGTGTAATCATTTGTTTGTATCTTCGGGTCACCGACGGCGCCGTCGAGATCGTACCAGTCCTGATATGTCTGATCTTTAGTAACAACCCGGGCAAGACTGATTGAGCTAAAGTAGGCTTGAGGTTGCCCGTTTATTATGGGAACTTCGTCGTAATCCCAAGCTTTTGTTCTTTTGTAAAATCGCCAGATCCGTGTTGAAAGACCATTTGCATAGGTTGTGTCATCTTCGACATTTGGAAACAGGAAAGCAACAGATTCTGTGCTGGGATCGTTGGCAACCTGTACATATTCTAATTGCTGAAGTTCTGTTGTCTTTTGTACCGTCAGGCTTTTTATCGGATTACCTATGCGCTGAAGAGCGGCTGAGCCGGATAAATAGTAAATATCGTCCTGCCCGACAAAAAAATGTCCATCTTCATGCGTTGTCAAAGCACCCTGTGAAACCAGCCCGATATCATCAGTGTTAAAAGGCTGAAATTCATAAGGTCTCCCAAGAATCTGAGTAGGCCTTCCAAGATAAATAGTGTCTGTAAAATAGGCAATGAGCAAGTTACCTAACGGTTTAAGAGCTAAAAGTTCTCCGGGACTATAAGGAAGATCAAAATAATTTGTTGGATTAAATCGTTTAAAGTTTAAAGCGTCAGACCACCAGATACGTTGAGGATAATTTGCTCCAGCTGTTTCAGTTATATTCCCAAGCCATAAACGATCATCAAAGAATGTACAAGCTTTCGCTGAACCTAAAGTTTGATGAGCTTCTATCTCGTCTGCAAGAGGACTTGAGTCAGTCTCGTAAGTAGAAAGAGTCCCGTTTGTATATTGATAAACTCCACGTTCACTTTGATCGGTTAAAATGAGAACGTTGCCAGATTCTGTTGTTCCATACCCTCCAAGAATTGTCGAATCTACTTTATATCCTGAACGTACCTGAAAGACATGTAAAACGTCAATGTTGTCGGTTCCTAACCACGTTACTGAAGGATCAAGATTGATATGCCACTCGTCAGTGATGATACTGGAAATTTGTCCTATTACATCTGTTGCTCCGTTGAGGCGTATATAATCAGTTACGCGACATTTATTTGAAGGAGCTGAAACTCCAGTGAGAGTTAAGATATTTCCATCTACTGAATTTCCTGTATAAGTTACATTATCAGTAGTATATAATATGTGTGTAGCCTTAGTTCGATTCTCTATTTCGTAAAGGAAATTATCAGTAACGACAAGAGACTCACTTTGTTGAGTTGTTTTCCAGTTGAATATTACGTCTTGTATTTTCTCTCGGAGATTACTAAAATCATAATTTATAATATCATCAGCGCTCAAATCGATCGAACCGTCAAAATAGCTAAAGAGCCCTCCCCGGGGTTCCATATAGCCTTCTTTGACGCGCATGTTTTTCAGGTCAAAAAATCCACCTTCCGGAATACCGTTAGGGGGTAAATCTCTGAACATTCCTTTATTAAGAGGACGAAGAGGGAAATCTTGGAATCGACCGTAACTACTCATATTTAATTTCCTTCTACGTAATTCCGAATAATGAAACCTATAAGACCTAAAGTTACTACTGATAAAACAGCTATAATCACCTTATTCTTTAGTTTGAAGCGCTTTAATGATTTCTCGGCCTCTCGCAACGAGACTGAGACTTCTTGAGTTTGACTCTTGGAGAGCGAGATTTCCGTCTTTAATTGCTGTATAGTACCCTCTAAGATTGCTATATTGTTGCGTAAGGATTGAATACTCGTCTTCAAGCTCACTATAGTTTGCGTTGATATTTCCAAGCTCGTCTTCAAGTCTGATAACTGTATTTCCTGCTTGTTCAAGAGATCCTTCGAGTTCAGCAACTCTGTCTCCAGCTTCCCTAAGATAATGTTTAGTTGATCTAAGCTCGGCTCCTCCGCTGACAAGAAGAAAGATGAGAACAACAAGAGCCAGAATATAATACCAACGCTTTTTAAGAATTTCATACATTACATACCTCTTATATTAAAATAGCGCCGACCTGTGATATCAGGTTCACGACTAAGTTCGGGGTAAGGATCGTAATCTGGTGTAGTAAAATGATATCCCCACTTTGTTTTGTATCGTACAATTTCATGCGTAATATCTGCTGAAGTCCATTTGTTCCAAAACTCTGCCCCTGAATCTTCATTCCACCAGCCGATGTAAGTGGGGTCTGCAGAAGACCCTAAGATTTTCAGCCAAGACAAAAGGACAAGTTCCGGATTCTCCACGTAGCAATTTTGGCCCATCGATCCGAACTCAACTACTTCGGCATATATTTCATTAACATCTTTCGGTCTCAGGAATTCTCCAGTAACTTTTTCAGCAATTGAACCAAGACTCAAGAAATAGCACCCCGATTGCCCAATAGGATTATACGCTTTCTCATACTGCTTTAACATCATTTCTCTCCTCTAATTCTATAATTTCTTCTCTCTGACATATCCATTAAAACAGGAATTGCCTGTCGACCATTAATAATTACTTGACACCCCAGTACAGGACGTTTAGGGTCAAACTTAGCATACCGGAAAGCATACTGTTCTTCATCAATCCCGCATCCAGTTGCCGCTGAAAACACTTGCCCCTTAGGAGAACGGTGATATCGAGTTCCTAGAATTGAATGGAAATGCCCGAAAACCACGCTTTGTCCGAGCTTGAGACTGAAGTCTTGCCACCCACTGGTTCCCCCGGCGGCGATTCCATGAACGTACTTGACCCCATCGATTTCGATGCTCGGACTGGTTTTCCATGTTGGTACCCCATAAATATCTGTTATTGTTCGAAGCCAACTCTCAGGAACAGAACTGTCGGTGACTTTTTTAATACCCCGACTATCGTGATTTCCTAAGATCCAATCGCTATTCGGGAATTTCGAATGATACTTACCTATTACTCTCCGCGCTTTCTCCCATTCATCATAACTAGAATGAGCATCTGCTTCTTTTATAAACCGACTCAAACCATGTTGGTCAAAAATGTCTCCAATAAAAACTGTTTGATCTGTCTGGTAGAACTCTTGAGTTTCTTTCAAGAACCGTAAATAATTTCGGTGAACAAATGGAGCGTGTAAATCTCCGACTGCTAAAACTTTCGCCATTTTTTCCCCTTCTCTCTTGTTATTATAGCAGAAAATGACACTTTTTGCAACTAACGATTTCCGATATGTTGATCCTCTAAGCGAGATTGGCCTTCTTGTAAGGCATCAATACCTTTTTTCATATAATCAAGATCCAGTTTTATCACTTCAAACAGAATATCATGTTGGTTTACCCGCTTGTCTGTCTCCAACAAGTGATCTTCTGTTCTCGTCAATCTCTTCTCGTGATTCTTCATCATCCAAATAAACCCCCCGATTGCTAATATCGCCATCACCACCGGAACGACTATTACTACTATTGTTTCTGCTACCACTATTTAATCCTTGTGTTAATTTCTGAGCGTACATTAATCCGCCATAGGCGCCCGCTAAAATGATCCATTGACTCCCTGTAATAATACCTATTGAACAAAATATCGTAGCAATTGAAAAGACGATAAATTTCTTTGGTAGTACTTTGTTAAATATATAATCTATATCTGTCATCCATTTGGGATGGCTATCGATATTCATTTATACTCCTGTTTTCCATCGGCCTTCATATGTGATACGAATTGACCCATTTGCCCCTCCGTCAGCCTCATTTATACGTCGAAATTGCAAATCATTTTCAACATTTACGACTAGCATCAATGAAGCGTTGGCAGTAGCAGAGGCATTTCCATAAACATTAGAAATACTCACAAAATCAGGTAAAGCATCGAGAGTAACAATACCAGCTACACTACCAACTAACACTAATGTAATATCACCGCCAGCCCACTTTTTGTATGTTCCTGAAGTGTGCGTCCAATTTGTTCCGGTTGTGACAGCTGAACCAGTATCAATAATAACATCTTCATATTTCCAGCCATCGACGTATCGAAGCCTGATTCCTTTCCCGTCTCCAAGGGTTATTGAATTGGGAAGTCCGGTAACGTAATTGCCGTTTGTTCCAGTATTCCACACTTCAAAAAGATCCCCTAAACTTGGAGAAGATGGAAGCGTTACCGCTTCATCACCAGCGTCTGTATTTATAGCGAATACTTGATTCGGGCCATCGGAAAGTGATGTGACATTATACTGTGCTGATATTCTGAGCAAGCCCGTGAATCTTTTTACTGATCGTAAATATGCCGTAGTTCCAGATATAGATAACAACCCTGTAGCTTTAGTCCAAATAACAAGTACGTCTGTTGATGAAGAACCCATATAAGTTCCACGTATAGTTGTTGAATCAGTCATAGCAAATGCCGATAAATTAATTTTCCCTGAGTACAATACACCACCTGTAGATATTTCAGCTTCCACAGAATATTCTCCGGGTTCTGTTATTGATAAAGTTGTGGAAGTTCCAGTCAAACTTTCATAAACCAATTCCCAACCATCTTCTAATATTTCCCGTGGAGCATCAGAGGCTTGAGAATCTTCATATTTGTTGATTTCTGCTATATAATAAGGGCCACCGGCTGTTGAATTTACTGAAAAAACATTAGTAGCAAGTGTATAAATAACTCTAGCCTCATTACTTCCATAGCTCATGGTTCCTTGAATTACAGTAGCGGTAGAGTCTATTGTACTGACTTTAATACGAGAAGTAAACTTTGTAGTCCCCGCAGATGTTCTGTAAATAAATAGGTATTCACCATCGCCCCAAGAATTAACCACATTAGCAGTATTTGAATAGTCATAAAACTTCTCAACCCAATCTTTCTGGGCAACACTTCGAGGATCTGGATGATATGAATGAAGGACATTGACTAGAGAGTTGAACTTATAGATTTCTGCTATATAATAAGTTCCAGATGCGGCCACAACAGTAAAAGTATTTGTACTTTTGGTATATATAACTCTCCATGCGGCACTAGAACCACCATCGGGTGAATTGTTTGTACCTGTTATTATTGTTTCTTCAGTATTTACATTCATTTCACAAGTGTGAGATGAAGCATTAGTACTTAATCGAAGTATAAACTTATAATTACCATCCCCCCACGAGTTAACAACAGCGGCTGTATTCGTATAGTCATAAAACTTCTGTTCCCAACCATCAACCGGAGGGTTCATCTGTGCATCAGCTCCGGCTACATCTTCCCAACGTTCCATACTTAATAAGTAAGCTCCTGTTACAGTTGAAACAAATTTAAAAGTATTATCAACATCATCCCAAACTAACCAAGAAGCGTTTGAAGAACCACCTCCATAAGCTCCAGCTTGTACATAATCCTGAGTAACATCAACATCTATAATCGACGTTTGTAATTCCTGATAGATAACAGAAGTTGTCGATAAATACCTAAATAAATACTTACCACTCCCCCAAGTATTTAATAATGTTGTAACATTTCCTGCACCCCCATCATCCCATTTTTCAACCCAATCTTTAATTAAACTAGGATCACTTGGAACAGTTACTAATGCAAGATTATCCGTGTCTTGTTCCCATCGTGAAATTGAAATAATAAAAGAACCTGATCCAGATAGAAACTTAAATGTATTATCAGCAGGGTCAAATCCAAATAGCAATGACGTCACTTCATCCCCAACATAAGCAGAGGCTATTTTATCTGCTGTATCATCTACTTCTATAATGACTGTAGAATAATCAGTAGAGGAAACCGTATTATTATCGAGTTTAATAATATACTTTCCTGTTCCCCACTCATTGAGTTTTGATGTAACATTACCTAATCCACCGTCATTCCATTTCTCTACCCATGTTTTAGGCTGAGGTATCTGAATTTCTCCATTTATTCCTCCACCACCACCGGAAGCAAGAGTCCAACCAGTACCGTTCCAGACATAAGAACGAGCCTCTCCAACAGGTACTTCTTCATTAAGCAACCCAGTAATTGTTAAAGTAACTTTATAGTCACCAAGTGCAACTATAGTTAAACGATCGTCTGAAGTTGTACCGTCAGTAATTGTTAATTCAGCATCAGAACCTATAGTATCAGTATCTGTAAAAACTGTATGACTCGCTCTTCCGGCCGATATAGTGACAGGAGTTGTCGTTACTGTTTCTTTTGTTGGAGTTATTGCAGTTAAGTCAGTATTTGCTGTATCTAAAATATCCCCGTTTGTATTAACTGTACTTTTAATTTCATTAAAATCAGCACTGGTTGCTGTACTCGAACCGTCTACCTTATCTGTGTATGTAATTTTACTTGATGCTACTGCCATTATTTTTTCTCCTTTTTATATATAGAAACCTATTTGTTTTACTTCTAATTGCATTAAAACAACTGTTGAATTATATGAAAACAAATAGAATTGGACTTTACCATCAGAATCACATGGAATTGTGAGTTGTCCTGAAAATTGTCTAACTTGAGAACCCGCATTAGCATCAGTAAAAGTTTTACCTTGATTTGCACTCCACGAAGTTCCATTAGGACGAAAAGATAAATATGATGATGGAGCAACAGCGGCAGAATAAAGAGCTGTAAAATTAATATGTAATAATAATCCTTTTACATTACTATTCCCTCCTGTTACTCCATCTAATGTTATCCAACTAAGTAACGGAGTAGAAGTATTTGAATATAATATTGAAGCTACAGATCCTAGAAGATATAAATGTCCTAATGAATAATAAGTTGAAGCCAGAGGAGAATCGGGTAAATCGTGTAAAACAACATCATTCGCATCTTCTACGAGAAGTCCTTTAGAACCTAAAAAAAGTTGTCTTAATGAATCATCTGAACCAATTTCCATATCACCACGAAAAGTTCCGTCAGAAGCATCAAAGTCACCTTTGTGGCTCAGGCCCCAACCGGAAGTTCCGTGTGTTGTTATTTCTCCATCAGTTATGGTTCCATCCCAATTACCAGACTTTAGGTCTACACCGCTAAAAATTGCTTCGGTGCCGAGTTTAATATATTGTCCACCATTGTACCAGTAGAAACCGTCAGGACTTAAAGTAAATCCACGATCAGCACTCATTGATCCAGATTCCCAACTAAATGTGTTGACGTCTGAAACAAGAGCTAAAATATCAGCTTCAATATAGTTCTGTGGTATAATAATTAAATCTCTGAAAGGTTCAAGATTCCCTCCAAGAGGAAAAGGTATAGAAAGAGGAAGTGCATTCTCGGATGTTATAGTTAAAATATCCCCTACTTTTTCTAAGAGATTTCCGGAACTTGCCCCAGAACCACTTAAGTACTGCCAACCAGACTCTTCGTTATATATAATAGCTGTATAACCACCATCTAAAACATAAGCAGGGATACCTGTTAAATCATAACTAACTGTTCCTGCAACTGTATAATTAATGTAACCATGTAATAAACCACTCACTCCTTCAGCAGGTAAAAGATCGTCGTCACTGCGATTTAAAAGAGCTACAGAAATTTCTGTAATATCTCGTAAAGCGGAGAAATAAGCGCCATCCGGAATAACACCGACCTTTCCCGGATAATTCCAACTCGTACCATCTGACTCAATATAATTAGCGACAAGCCGCCACGGATCTTTAAGTGAAAGTCGGGGATGATCGGTTCTATTTGGGTCGTCAAATTGAAAAGCTTCAAGAGGGAATATTGTACGTTGACCAGCAATAGGATCAATCGAGCCCGGGCGAGTGTTGATGTTTAATCCTGAACTATTTCCGTATAAATCAGCCATTAATCCCCCACATAATCTGGATGGTTTCCACCCTGATAAAACGGATCTGCATATAACCCCTTACTAACATCTCCTGCAATATACTCGAGAGTTGTTCCAGCATTCCCTAATCCTTCTCGATCGGGGAGAAAACCACGTAAATTCGCATCTACTGTTACTTGATTCTGCCAAGGTTTCAGATATAATTTGACTGTCATATTTGTATTAAGAAGAGTAGTACCATTATATACGAACTTAGCATCAAACTTATAATAGCCGGGATCAAAGTATCTATAATAAGTTGTTCCATTAGACCACGTTGAAGTATCCGTAAATGGAGAACCACTAACAGGGGTAATTATTTCTTCACCACCTCCACCCCAAGTAACTCGAGCAACATGTAATTCAGCTTCAAAAGGATGGCCAAAACTTCGATCTAAGTACATTTTAAAAGTATTATAACTTGGATAAGGCACAGGTAATGGAATTTCATCTTTATCGGTTCTTGATCCTCTCACCCAACGATAAAAAGTATCTGTAATTACTCCGCCACCTTTTCCTTTAATATGTCTATTATAAATTTCATTATAATCTAATCCCATGACATAATTATTGTATTCAGAAGCTTTTATTAAATCTCCTTTAGCTACAGCCATAAATTACCCCCAAACCGCCCCACGCACAATAGTGCCGTAAATTGACTGAGCTTCTATATTTTCAGTAACAACTTTCAATGTCGGCGAATTTGTATCTGGAATAGTTGTGTTATCATCATCGCTAGAGTCAAATATATTGAACGTTCGAGCCTCTTCCGTCCATATTTTTATACCTTGCCGCTTTACTGCTTTCTGGTCAGCTCGTAATTGTTCAGGTCCGGTCATGATATCGTCATATTGAGTATCTGAAAGATCTTCTTGAACTTCAGGATTTTCTCCGGTGTAAACTTTACGCCCTGTAATATTTAAATCCCAATCTCGATGTACATAATCATCTGGATCAAATACCTTAACAACTGTATTATCTTTATCCCAGACTTCGATTGTATTTTCGTATATACCGTCGCCGATTATATCAATATCTCCAGATTTAGGAACAGGATTTCGTTCTGTTAAATTAACCCGAGTTCGTCCTATTTCCCCATCGGAAGCTATTCTGTCCCCGTCAGTTATTCTTTGGGCACTTTCAGTATCTTCAATAAAGACTTTCGTAGAACCTTCCTTATGCTTACCAGCAATGACACCTTCTTCAGGTCCCCAATAATGTTCTTTGAAAAGTCTATTGAAAATCGCTGACTTTAGCGTTCTTACCGACTGAGCAATTGCCCCGGGATTTGATCCTTGCCGAGGTTGATTCATGTATTCATTTGTCCAAGTTATGGCCATTATCTATCCCTCCTGATTCGTACACCGAACGATTTACTTCGCTCAAAGAGTTGATCGTATTCATCCCGCATTGAGAGAAGTTCTTGATCTACAAGTCTACGAAAGTTTATCATATTAATCTCGTTGCGTTCACGCATTGCTATTTTCCACAAACACCAAAATACTAATGCTTGATGATACGGAGGCGGAATCTCGAATGCCTGATCTAATCCTGTAAGCGTTATTGGCTGTCTAAATATCTCAATTTTATACCAACGTTCCTGATCGAGAGCAGTGTCGAATATAACCTTATCTCCCAAATAAGTATACTTCGCAGGTACTCCAACATTAAAGGCTTCACCTTTTGTTGAAAGCTCTTCAACATCGAGTGCCTTTAAAACTTCAGTATTAGACTCATAATCATCGATTCTAAAGATTGTGTAAGTACCTTCCGGTATTGTAATCTGATGAGTATCAATTGGAGGATTCGGAGAGCTTACAATGTCAAATTCGCTTATCGCAAACTGCACATCTTCAATTGTCTGAGGGTAAGGGAGTAATTCTCCGTCCGCATCTGTTTCTTCTGCAATTTCGGGATACATAAAGAAAGACCAATGAGTCCCATCGATTTCAATAACCGACATTACCTTATATTTACTACCGTCGATTAAAGCAACCGAACCTTCAAGTGTTTCTGCAGAAAGAACAAAATCTGCCTGAGTTGGGTCAAGCTGGAATTCAGTAGCCGAAAGTCGTGATATTTCAAAATATTTTGTTTCATCAATTCCGAGTTTAATATTAAAGTGTTTATAGAATTGCCTGAATCTTAGAAAGCGCTGGTCTCTCTTTTTCCAATTAGCAAGAGCAAGTTGCCCTTGAGTTAAAAGCCTTAAGAAATATTGAGTTCCTTCTGAGTTCAGTGCAATCTCATCTTCAACTTGTGCGTCTCCTTGGAAAGGATAAAGATCAGTTGCGTGCCCAGCTAAATCCCATAATTCCATAATTGCGTCTCTTACTGTCATAAATCCTACCTCCGGGATATTCGGTAATTCATCTGGGGCATCTGTAATTGCACGGGGAAGTGCTAAATTAATTAATGTTTCTAACGATATTACTCCAACTAAAGAACTTACTGTTAAACGATCCCAAGCGTCTCCAACAGCACCATAAAGTCGTGACCATACATCCCCAATAGCACCGCCTAATCGACTCCAAGCATCCCCTGTATCACCGTGTAAATGATTCCATGCATCACCCATTTCTAAGCTCTTTCGTAAGCCCAGACTGTATCAGTTATCGTTTCAGTATTAAGCATCTGATTAATAATGGTAGCTCCAACCGAAAAATCTTCAGTTATTAATCCTACTCCACGGCAAAGAATAGTCCCATTTGTAACTGTTGCGGCAAGTTTAATCTGTCCGGATGCAAGATCAATACTGACCGAATCTGTTCCAGTCTTGTTTATTAATTTAATTCCGCCACTATAATCTCGTAGTGCGAGAGCTTGACCAGAACCCCCCATATCGATAACAGGCGTTTCTTCTCCGGGAATACCTGAAAAACAACCTGTAAAATGAGCTGACTCACTTCCACCTAATGTAATAGGTCCATTGAGCATACATCCGTATATTTGTCCGTTGACATAATTAAGTTCATTTACTATACAGCCAACAAGTTGTGTCCCTCCATCAAGGACACCCGATACAGTCGCTTCATTTATCTCACAATTAAGTGTTTCAGCTCCGTCTTCTATTGTAATTGTAGTCCGTCCAGTATTTACTCCAAATAAAGTAAAATCTTCTACATTATCCCCTGTTGATAAAGTTATATCACCTAAAAGTTGCAAGATAGAAAATCCCTTCTCTGTTGCAATACTTACTGCATCTGCTATATTATTAACAGGGTATTCTCTATTACCAACCGGGTAAACCGTACCACTATTCGTTGAACCTACATCAACCCAAACTGAATTTTGATAAGATGAGTAATTCAACGCATCCTGTTCCTGTAATGTTGCTGAAGATGAAGAAGTTTTCGCAATAGAAACAAATGCTGTCGGATAAATTGGAGATATCGTTGTAATTCCATCAACATCAAAAGCTA
>Ga0209633_10002283_pt1 | contig 18706 bp, 22 predicted proteins | sample Cruoilmetagenom1_FD_187290 | JGI IMG/M metagenome (GOLD analysis project Ga0209633, IMG submission 187290) | Oil polluted marine microbial communities from Coal Oil Point, Santa Barbara, California, USA - Sample 1 (SPAdes) (version 2) | ecosystem: Environmental > Aquatic > Marine > Oil seeps ... | reverse complement strand
CTGCCGCTTCGGCGGAACGGAGCGCGGCAAGATTTGTGCCGATAAGCACATTTCGGATCTTCTCAAAGCTAGGACTTCCCTGTTTAGGGGTCTCGTCAATTTCACCCTTAAGCCCTTTCTCAAGAATTGCACCAGCAGCCGGAGGTAATTTATTTTTAATTTTATACTTTTCAGTAATTGCTGCAGCTTCAGTGAATGTGGAAGTGTCCGGCACAGTGAGCCCCGAAGCAATTGAGTCGAGCCTGTCCCCGATTACATCTGAGAGGATGAGATTCAAGGCATCGGCAGGATAGATAGCCTCTGCCAGACGACCGCCCTTTATGCCTGACAGATGCTTGCGAATTGTATTTATTTCAGCAATCTCAGCGCCGCATTCAAGCAGCAGCTTAGTTGTCTCCTGTTTATCAGCCAGACTGCACTGCTGGTCATCATTACCGAAAGGCAGGCACAGCAAGGCTGAACCTCCGCCTGATATCAGGTTGATTACAAGCGTTTTTTCATCGGCAGATCGTGCAAGACTTATAATCTGCTCAGCTGCTTTAACAGAGTTTTCGTCCGGAACGGGGTGTCCCGATTCAATTGTCTTTATGATGGAAAGCTCTTCGGTGTGTCCGTATTTGACGGTTATCAGACCTTCAGTAATCCAGTCCCCAAGTATTGCCTCAACGGCTTTAGCCATACGGGCGGTGGCTTTACCTGTCCCGATTATGATAACACGGGCATAGGCCGAAAGATCGTATTCAACCTTATTATCAGGCAGTGATACAGTAAAAAGGCTCTCATCAAGACGACACTGTGTAAGAAGCATTGATTCCGGATCTACGCGCTTTACTGCTGCTGAAAAAATCTCTACAAGGTCTTTCTTGTAATCACTGCCTGAATTCATAAGGTCTCCTATCTTTAATGATACGTTGTACCAATCACCTTCTCAGGCAACCAGGTTATTATCCCCGGGAATACTATACATAATATCAGGACCACCATTATAATCAGCACAAATGGTACAACCCCTCGAATTATATCAGCCATAGTAAGTCCAAGTTTCGGATCAGCTGTCCCCTTGAGCACAAATATGGACATAGCCATTGGAGGCGTCTGAAAGGCCATCTGCAGATTAATACAAATCATCATTCCCGCCCAAAGCGGATTGAAACCAAGTTGGGCAAGTATCGGAGAAAAAATAGGAACGATAATAAAAACAATTCCTATCCACTCGATAAACATTCCAAGTAAAAAAACTATAAGCATTATTACCGCAAAAGACGCCCATTTACCGCCGGGAACCGACAGAATTAGATTAGATACAACTTCACCCGATCCGGCGCTCATGAATATGCCTACAAAAGCATAACACAGGGCTGCGATTAAAACAACAAAAGAGCTTACCCTGAGAGTCTCTATAGCAGCATGCTTAATTAGTCCCCAGCTGAATTTCTTGTAGATTATTGCGAGAATTACAGCGGCCAGACTTCCAACAGCTGCAGCTTCAGTAGGCGGTGCTATACCGGAAAATATTGTTCCAAGAACAGCCAGGATTAATAGAACCGGGGGAAGAAGTGATTTTAACAGCTTGACAAATTTGGCTGCTGAGAATGGTGTTATCTCATCAGCCGACATTGCAGGACCAGCTTCCGGCTGTAAACGACATCGTATAGTGATATAGGCAATATAGAGGCCGGATAACATCAACCCGGGAAGGATTGCTCCCATAAACATCTGTCCAATGGAGAGTCCTGCCTGTGGTGCGTAGACTACAAGCATTATACTCGGAGGTATCAGAATACCAAGAGTACCGGCAGCAACAATAGAGCCTGCGGCAAGAGGTTTATTGTAACCCCTTGCTATCATGGGTCCCAGCGCAATCAGAGTAAGTATCGTTACAGATGCGGCAATTACTCCCAGGCATGCTGCAAGTATTGTACCGAAAATAACGGTGACAATTGCAAGTCCGCCTTTTAAACCGCCTAAAGCTTCATATAAGCTCTCATATAAAGTTTTTGTGATACCCGAATGCTGAAGAATCACTCCCATGAAAGTAAAAAGCGGAACTGCAAGATACGGATAGTTTAGAGAAAGACCATAAAATCTGCTATAGAGTATATGAAAAGTAGTTTCAGGACCGAAGATTAAAAAACCCACGATGAAAGAAACACTTCCGATTACAAATGCAATAGGGAAGCCTGTTAAAACAAGAGCAAAGACCCCCCCCAACATCAAAAAGGTTACGAGTTCAGCGCTTATATCAATCAATTTTCTCTCCCTTTATTACAAAATAAAAATCGCGGATAAATTTAGCCAAGCCCTGAAGTACAAGCATGAGCAGTCCCAATGCAAATACAATTCTATAAGGTGTTGCCGGTGGATACCAGAAGCTGTTGAACATTACTTCATTTACTTTTATAGCCTTTATTGACCATTCTATCGCCATTTTCAACATCACTATCATCAGCGGGAAAAAGAGAATCAGTGAACAGATAACATCCATCAGGGCCTGTTTATGCTCGGATAGTTGACTGTAGATAATATCTACCCTTGTATGCGAATTATGCAGATAAGTGTATGAGGCTCCAATCAGATAAAGCACGCCGCCGGCCATACAGAGACTGTCATAAGCCCAGATGGTCGGTGCACCGAAAAAGTGTCGTGAAATTGTTTCATAGGAACCTATAAGAACTAGAAGCACAGCAAACCACTTACCAACCTGACCGGCTTTTTCACTTATCATATCAATCGTTTTTATCATTTTCCTTAAAAAAGACATGCTATGACTCCTTAAAAAATGAGCCCTTGATTCCAAGAAAACAAGGGCCCTTTAGTCTGAATTAGTTTTTAATGAACAGCGTTGTATGCTATTCCAAATTCTTTCATTGAATTATAAATCTTACCGAATATTGGATCTTCAGTTGCTGATTTTTCTTCATAAAAAGCTGCTGCTTCAGCAGTTAAGGCTTCTTCAATATCTGATGGAACCTTATAAACTTCAGTTCCGGCTTCTTTGAATTTATCTACAGCGTTTACTGATTCAAAAACAAGGTATTCATGCTGAGCCTGAGACCATTTATCAATTTCAGCACGTACAATTTCCTGAAGATCTTTTGGAAGCTCATTAAAGGCATCTTTGTTAACAAAAAATACCTGTGGATCACTTGGTGCTCTTGTGGGTGAAAGATAAAGGTAAGGTGCTACTTCATTAAAATGCATGTTCCAGTTAGTTGCAAGGGTTGAATACTCGAATGCATCAATTGTTCCTCTCTGCATTGCTTCATAACACTCACTACCCGGAATAATTACAGTTGCCGCTCCCATTCTTTTGAGAACTTCACCGCCGTCGCCCATACATCTTGCCTTTAGGCCTTGAATATCAGCCATACTCTCAAGTTTAACCTTTGAATGAAAGAAAACTTCTTCTGGAAGCGGTGAAAGTGCACCGGGGAAAGTCATTACATTGTAGCCTTCCATCATTTCATTCATCAAATCTGCACCGCCGCCATAGTTAAACCAGGTTCTTAATGCCTCTCCGGGAAGTCCGCCGGGTCTGGAGCTGATCAAACCTGCTGAAGGCCATTTATCAAGGTTGTACATCGGACAAGTATAGCCCATCTGAAGAACACCTTCATTTATTGCATCAAGTTCTTTGTACGCAGGCACAATTGACCCGCCGACAAAAGGTTTTACCTCTAGTCTGCCGCCGCTTGCCAGGGTAATCGCTTCACAGCATTTATCATGAAAGATCTGTGACGGATCAGTTGCAGGACCATGCCCTGAAGATTTCCAGACAATCTTTTCAACTTTTTGGACGGGTTCTCCACCGGCAGCTGCCGGTTCATCTTTTGCACAAGATACCATTCCTACAGCAAGCATAACTGCAAGCAATAGCATTAACGCATTTTTTTTTCTTAACATCTTTTCCTCCTGAAAATATTTTCTAAGAATCAGCATCTCTAAAGCCGATTCAGAAATCCAAATAGATCATACTTCCTGTACTGTTATGAAAAAACTTACTGCTGTTTTCCTGCAGCCTGTCCATTCCAATTTTACCCGTACAGTGTGAAACTCCCAGTAATTCAATGTTTTCTCTGATTAGATAATTGATAGAAGTATCAAGACCGACCCCGGATGACTCAACAAGATGAGTACCGCCTAAAACTGCATAAATCGGTTTGTCGAATACAGAAGCTACAGTATCCAGCATGTTTTTTACTCCGGGATGAGAGCAGCCCAGTATCACGACAATACCATTGGGTGTATCAATCGCCATTAAAACCTCATCGTTAAAAGGATCCGAAACAAACTCATCGTCTTTCCAGATTTTGAATCTTGGATTGATCTTCTCATCCTCATTATCACGCAGAAAATCAGTTATGATATAGATTCCGTCTTTCACTTCAGTTTTACGATGATCAATAAATCGATAGTTAATTTGACGAGAGATTAAATCGTCTTCTGTGAAGTTATTCCCAAGATATTCATATGAATTATTCCGGTATCCGTATTTTTTATCAAAAAACCCTTTTCCAATAAAAAGATCTAAACCGGAAAACCTGTCAGCGAATGGAAGCAGTCCGCCGGAATGATCATAATGGCCATGACTGATAACTACAGCTTCAAGATCCTCAAGACTGATCTGCAGTTGTTCAGCGTTATAGATAAAAGCATCTGTCTGTCCCAGATCAAAAAGAATCTTTGTATTATCTTTTTCTATACAGAAAGAAATACCATGTTCAGTTTTTAATCCAAGATGCTCACCCTGGCTATTTTCTATCAAAGTAGTTATTTTTAACGACATCGTGCTTTTCAGCTCCTAAATATTTAATTGCTGTTCATGGATTCTTTTATATCTTTGACAGCATTGTTCAGATGCATAAGCATTGCTTTTTCTGCTTTTTCTGCATCACCGGCCTTTATTGCCTCTAATATTGCCTTATGCTCACTGACGGTTTTTTCAATTCGTCCCGGTACATGCAGACTCGAAATCCATCCTTCAGGAAGGGACTTTGTCATAGTCCTCATAATAAAATACAGAGTTCTGCTCTTGGTTGATTTAGCAAGCAGCGTATGAAATTTCTCATCATACTTAATTAAAGAACTTGTACTTCCTTCGTTTATGCTCGCTTCAAACTCGCTGCATGCAGCTTCGAGCTTATCGATATCATTTTTATCAGCTCGTTCTGCTGAATGAGCAGCCGCTTTCGGATCAATAATCAATCTTACATCGAAATGATCAAGGATTGATTCTTCATTAGTTCGCAGCCAGTCCTGAAATGCTTCAAGCTCATGATGAATCGAATCAGCGATAAAAATGCCCTTACCATGCTTCACCGAAACATAACCTGTTGCTTCAAGGATTCTGACCGCCTCTCTTATTGAAGATCTGCTGACCTCAAGTTTTCTTGTCAGCTCGTTCTCCGAATAAAATTTGTCACCGGGTTTGAATCCGTCTTCAGAAATCATCTGTTTAACGGCATCAATCACTCTGTCCGAAAGTCTGATCTTTTTAATAGGTTCCATACACGCCTCTTGTTTAGACAACTTATCTTCAGACATCTTCTCATCAGACAAGTTGAATTGTATATCTGACAGCTATATCTGTCAAGTTTTTTTTATTATAAAGTTACTATAATCTTTATTATTCTTCATCTACCTCTATTGATATTATAATTCTTCCGATCTCTTCACTCAGTTTTCTCATTTCGGACGCGACAATCTTGAACGGATTACCCGCACTGCCAAGACGTGCAGCCTGAATAGAACCGTTAAGCGATAATATTCCCATTCGCTCTGATATATCCTGAATTTGTTTTGATATTTCTGTTACTGTTTCATAACGCTTTTTCTGTTCAATATCACGCGATAATTCTTCAGTAATGATAACTGCTGCCATCTTCTGAATTGGTTTCACAACCTCGGGCTCCCCGCCTATGCCAATACAGCAAATTCGTTTCCCATTGAAAGTTACTGCGCCGTTATAACCCGGAAGCGCTCCCGACATTGATTCAGCCATCTCTTTTGAAATGGCAATTTCATCAACTTCACCGCGCATAATTCTCTGGCCGCCCTCATGAATAGTATTTATCCGTGCGGGATCATCGGAGCTGATTACATTTCCATCTTTTCCCATGATATTAACTTTACCGTTTGTTATTTCATGAATTATTTTTGTGATATTATTTGCTAATTCAACAGGCAGAGTTTCGCCATATGAATTGAATTTATTCACGTACCGCCTCCTATGGGTTTATAAGCAACATGTATGCTCATCAGACATGTTGCTTATGATAAGAGATTATAGTACTTCTGTCAAACATTATTGATTACCCCAGCCCGAATAAAACAGGGTAGCAGTTTAGCCATATTTTTATTAAAATGGAATCCTTTAATTATGATAACACATAGTATTTATACTATAAGTATCATTTTTCAAGTCATTATATTTTATTGTATATATAATATCATTTTATGTTATAATATACACATCAGATAAAGGATTACCATGAATAAGAAATATATACGACTAAATGAAATAACTGCATATCTCAATATAAATAATGCAGCAACTATAAAAGATCTTGCCGAAAAATTCGACGTCTCACTAATGACGATAAGAAGAGATCTTGAGCAACTTGAAAAAATGAATGTAGTAAAACTAATTCATGGCGGAGTTATATTCAATCCTGTTGATACTTCATCAAATAAGAATTACTCATTACCAAACGCCGAATCTCAAAAAATTGAAGAAAAGATTAGAATTGGTAAAAAGGCATCCGCGCTACTCACTCTCAACGATATTCTTATCATAGATACCGGCTCTACAACAGAATATGCCGCACAGTTTATTCCGAATGAAATGCCCCTTACAATACTATGTTATGCTCTAAATATTCTTACAAGAATTACAAAAAAACAGAATTGCAGATTAATTTTTGGCGGCGGTCTCTATCATGAAAATTCTTTAATGTTTGAAAGTCCAGAAGGGCTTTCAATCATAAAAAGAAATCGAGCAACAAAAGCCTTTATTTCTGCAAGTGGAATAAATGATAAACTTGGTGTTACCTGCTCAAACCACTATGAAAGTGCTACCAAACAAGCTATCATGGAATCAAGTCAAATAAAATTTCTTCTAGTTGATTCATCAAAATTCGGAAAAGTTAATAGTGATTATTTTGCAGAAATTGATGATTTTGATGTCATAATTACTGATCATGGTATTCCAGAAGAATATTTATCGTTAATAAAAGAAAAGGGTGTACAATACTACATTGTTTGAGCCCAACCCCAATACATTATTGTATTTTACGTGAAACTTGGTTTTTCAATTATATTATTGGTTTCCCTCAGCTTTTATAATGACTTTATCAATAATCAGCTTCACCCTGTAAACCTTCAACAATCGCTACACCTGAACTTGTTCCAAGACGTGTCGCTCCTGCTTTTATCATTTTAACTGCATCTTCTAAACTTTTTACGCCGCCGGAAGCCTTGACTTCCATTTTCTGACCAACAATTTTTTTCATCAATGCTACATCTTCAACATTAGCACCACCAGTCGAAAATCCGGTTGATGTTTTAACGAAATCAGCATCAGCTTTCTTGGAAAGCTGACAAGCTATTACTTTTTCCTCTTCTGTTATTAATGAAGTTTCAATAATAACTTTCGTAATAATATTCGGTCTGGTAGCTCTAACAACATTTCTTATATCTTCTTCTACAAGCTTAAAATCTTTGCTTTTTAAAGCACCAACATTAATTACCATGTCAATTTCATTTGCGCCATCTTCTACAGCATGCCTGGCTTCAAAACCTTTGCTTCTAGATGACATAGCGCCAAGAGGAAAACCGACTACAACAGCGACTTTTATTCCTGTACCCCTTAATCTTTTAGCACAATAGCTCGCCCAACCAGTATTAACACAGACAGAGCAAAATTTATACTCAATTGCTTCATCACAAAGCTTGTCAATTTCTTCTTTTGTCGCATCTGCCTTTAGGAGCGTGTGATCTATATATGAAGCAATATTCTTAATAGGCTCTTCATTTATACTTTCTACAACCTTTTCTAATGGTTCATTACTTTCCGCAGGAGTCTCTTCTCTCAATTTTTTCTGAACCTCTTCTGTAATCCGCTTGATTAATTCTTCTTGCTCCATTCCTATATTTCCTTATTTATCGCTAAACCGGCTTCTTTCTACTGCCATCATTTTATTTATTCTAGCCCAGTGCCTTCCACCTTCAAAGCGTGTTTCCAACCAAACCTTCGCCATTTCGCAAAGTTCATCTGCTTTATGAAGAGGGCCCCCTAATGTTAATACATTTGAATTATTATGCAAACGACTGTTCTTCACCGTTTTTATATCATAACAAAGGGCCGCGCGAATACCTCGCACTTTATTACAAACCATAGATGAACCTATTCCTGCTCCATCTATCATTATCCCTCGTTCACAATCACCGTTAGAAACTTTTTTTGCGACCTTCTCTGCAAAATCAGGATAATCAACACTTTCCTTGTTATAAGTTCCAACATCTACAATTTTATATCCTAAAGCATCTAAATATAATCTTAAGATCTCTTTAGCTTCCAAGCCTCCATGATCTGAGCCTATGACAACATTATGTACTTTATCTGTCGAATTATCATTATCTGTCATATATTCCGCCTATCTATATTTTTTACTAAAAAATACTTCATCAACAATACCAGCAATAAGAGTTCTTATCGGTGCTGAACTATTGTTAAGTATCATTCTAGAAGAATTTCCCTCATCGATTACGATAACTTTATCTCCTACTCCCGATTGTGCTGTATCAAAAGCCAAAAAAGATTTGCCGTTCAAATTTCCTTTCCCATTTATTGGTTGAACGATCATAATCCTTAGACCTATTAAATCGTTGAGCTTATGAGTTGAGGTTACTGTACCGATTACTTCACCTAAAATCATCTAATTCTCCAACCCAATGTGATCCACAATTCCCATTATAGTCGCATCTGAAGGATTGAACCAATTCTTCAAACCTAACGCAGCTTCCCTTCCTCCTTCCCAGATAACAACATCATCTGTTCCAGCCTGCACCGCATCACATGCGACAACAGGAATACCAATATCATTTTGATATTCATCTAAAGGTTGCAGCAAAAGTAACTTAACCCCTTCCAAAGAATCATCCTTTTCGGAGCAAACAACTGTTCCAATTATCCTACCTAACTTCATTCACAATTATCCTTATACAATACGAAAGTAATCTATTAATGAGCATCTTCGTCTTCTGGTAAAATCACGAGCCCTGGTAAATCCTTCTCCAGTTGGACTAGCTATTGTAAATGATGTATACCCTGCACCACCATAAGCCATTCCATTAAAATTAGAACCATTTTTAACAAATAAAGAACAATTCATTATTCTTGCCATTTTTGAAAGTCTTTCAATATTTTTAGAATGTATACTAGCACTATGCATAAATTGATGTTCACACTCAAATGCAAAGTCAATAGCATCTTCCGCATTATCAAATCTCACGAATGGAATAACCGGCATTAATTGTTCAGTCCAGACTAAAGGATGTTCCTTTTCGACTTCACATAATAGAATTTTTGTTTCTTCCGGTATTCTCAAACCTATTGATTCTGCAATTACTGATGCATCTTTCCCTACAAATTCTCTATTAGGCGAACCTGCGTAACCTTTTCTGCCCGGATCAACGATAACATTTTTTGTTAATTTTTCTATTTGGGATTTCTCAATCTCATATGCACCATTTTTGATCATCTCTTCTTTTAATTTATCAGCTACTGATCTTACAACAAGGACTTCCTTTTCACATATGCATATTATATTATTATCAAAACTTGCACCATTTACAATATCTTTCCCGGCTTTAACCAAATTTGCTGTTTCATCTACAACTACCGGTGGATTACCAGGCCCCGCAGCAATCACCTTTTTCTTATTCTTCATTGCTGCAGCTACAACTCCCGGACCACCTGTGACAACTAAAAGATTGATATAAGGATGCTTCATCATCATTTCAGCAGACTCAATTGTTGGGTTCTCTACTGCACATATAACATTTTCCGGTCCGCCTGATTTAATTATAGCTTCATTCAAAAGATGAATAGTCAGCGAAGATACTTTTTTGGCTGCTGGATGTGAGTTAAAAACTACTGAATTTCCTCCTGCTATCATCCCTATTGCATTGCTGATAATTGTTTCAGTTGGGTTTGTACTTGGGGATATCGCCCCGATAACCCCATAAGGAGCATTCTCAGTCAAGGTCAATCCATGATCATCTGAATAAGTCTCTGGCTGCAAATCCTCTATTCCAGGTGTCATTTCTGCCGCCAAACGATTCTTCATCATTTTATCGGCTACTTTACCAAATCCAGTTTCATCTCTTGCTGATTTGGAAAGATGCTCAAGATTATTTATTACACACTCTCTCATCGCTTGAATACATTTTCTTCGAATTGCAAGTGACATTTCGGTTAAATTTCTTTGAGCCTTTAGAGCGGCATAAACCGCGCTATTCATATCTTCAAAAATTCCCTGCATTTTAATACCAACAGGGTGAGGCTCTATATGATTAATATCTAGGTTTTTAACTACCTCTTCAATAATATTCTGAATGTTTTTTTCATCAAGTTCCACTGAACATATCCCTCCAGACAGGCATCAAATAAAAAATGGTTTTATATCCTCATGAGGACGGGGAATAATGACTTCATAACAAAGCTGTTCTTTACTCTTTACAAAATCAACACATACGGTCATCGCTTCTTCAATATCAGCGAGATTTCCAGTTAATTTAATTGAAGACTTCCCTCCCATACCAGAGCCATATCTAATTTCAAGAATTTTTACATCAGTTTCTTTAACCGCAATATCTGCTGCTTCAATTGCTGAAACAACTGACAAAGTTTCAACAATTCCTAAAGCGTCCATTTCCTCAGAATTCTGAAGGGCATTAAAGGCAGGGATGATCATAGGATGAAGATTCGTTATTAAAAAATTATCTAAAAGGAATTCTTTCCCAACATCCAGACCCGCATTATATGAAACATCTACTGATGCGACATCACCTGTAAACAGAATGACATACTTTCCGGGTGTAACAGTCAATACATCAAAAACCGTGACCGGTGCCGCCTTGACAATAATATCAAGCATTTTTATCCCAGCCGCTATGCTGCTATATTCAAAACCACTAAGTACTGTTATTTCACCTGTCATCTACCATTACTTCCTGTATACCAATTCGCCTTTTTCTTCTATCAAATCTACTATTCCTGTTACTATGGCATCCACTGCTTTATTATTACTTATTCTGGTTTGTCTTGCAGAACTTCCTTGAGAAACAATTACTATTTCACCTTCACCAGCGCCAAGTGCATCCAGAACAACATGGTAATTTTTAGTGCCTTTAATTTTTTGATTACATTGTTCCACCAAAAGATATCGGGCCTCTGAAATTTCATCGCTTCTATTAACACTAACTACAGTCCCGACAACTCTACCAATAATCATTTTTCTTCTAATCCTTTTGATAGGTTAATTTACCCTTCATATCAATGTTATCAACTATTGCCGTTATAGCTGCATCACATGGTTTTCCATTTGTTACTACAGTCATACGCGAAGAACTTCCTGCAACAAAAAAGACAATTTCACCCTCACCAGCACCGACACTGTCCATCGCCACAAGAAAATCATTTTTACCTTTTAAATCCTCAGGGTCTATTTTTTCTAAAAGAAGAAACTTAATGCCCTCTATACTAGGATCTTTCTGATTGGATACAACATTACCAACTACTCTTGCCAGCGTCATTATTTTCCGCCGAGAGGTAGTACTGCATCTACATTTGCGTGTGGTCTTGGGATTATATGAGTTGAAATAATTTCACCTACTCTTTCAGCAGCTCTGCTCCCAGCGTCTAAAGATGCTCTTACCGCAGCTACATCACCTCGCACAACGATTGTCACAAAACCACCTCCAGTTTTGACCCATTCTTTTATTTCAACATTTGCAGCCTTGGCCATAGCATCAGCGGCTTCCACCATTGCTGCAAATCCCTTACATTCTATCATGCCAAGAGCATTCCTATTCATTTCTGCCATTTTATTCACCTTCAATATTTTTTATTCTGCTTGACTGGAAGCTTCTCTTCCGCTCAGTTCCGCTAATCTTTCCTCAACTATTTCTTTACTAATAAGAACTTCAGATTCCTCTCCAGCGATATAAATTCTTCCAAACCTGCCGGAGCCGGTCACATTTATAATATTAATCCGTGAAGCTTTTTCTGCTTCATTTGCAGCATAATAAGCATACCCGGCTGGCTCTATTTCAAGAACATAGAGAGTATCACCTCTTAACACCATATTTCCAAACCGTACTTTATTTATCATCTGAGCATGATGATCACTTATATTCTTAATCAATTGACTCGTAAGGATCTTTGGTTTCATCCTGTCTTCTTCTACCAATTCAATCTCAGATAATATCGCGGCACCTGCTTGACGGGCTTCTCCCTGATCATCTGAGTGAACCTCAAGCAATCCAAATAATCTTTCAACTATTTGAATACCAGGAGTAACATCTGTTGCCTTTAAAGCAATATCTGTAAGTCTGTTCACCTCTATACCCGGAGATATTTCAACAATCGCACAAGCTTGACCGGCAACAGGAAAATATCCTTTGGAAACAGTACAAAGGTAAGATGCCATTTGTAACTGTAGCGAATCCAAAAAGATATAAGTACGCAAATCTATGTTATTCATTTCTTTTTTCCTCCATTCATTCCCAAAGGAAGAACGGATTCAACGTTTTCATGCGGCCTTGGAATTATATGGACTGAAACAACTTCCCCAACCCTTTCTGCAGCTCTGCTTCCAGCATCCAGCGCAGCTCTAACTGCAGCAACATCACCCCGAGCGATAACAGTAACATATCCGCCGCCGGTCTGAACCCAGTCCTTCAATTCTACCTTGGCAGCTTTTGTCATTGCGTCTGAAGCTTCTACCATTGCTGCAAATCCTCTACACTCAATCATACCTAAGGCATTTCCTACATTTTCAGCCATATATCCTCCTAAATTTTTTTCTGCCACGATGGCAGATTAACACAGTAAAGTTTCTAATCTATGCTTGTCAAAATTTAAAATGCTAAAATTACATAGAAGTAATTTGGGCATTCCTCTTAATAATAAACATCACTATAATATATTTTTTTGTTTATAATTACACTTTATGTTATTATATTAACATTATGTTGTTATTGTCAACATTTTTTCTTCATCCACATACACATTTTTTTAATTTTTGCTATTATTAATCATTTTCACTACTTCATGTAGATTTCCCATTGCCCTTGCCCCAACTCTTTGACAGCAGATAGCACCACAGGCATTCGCAATTTCCGCTATATTGTTCACAGGCAGATTATTTAAAAGCCCATATATAAATCCACCATGAAAAGCATCTCCTGCTCCCGTTGTATCCACAACATCAACAGTGGCCCCTTTCAATTTGTAAAATTCATCTTTTGTAAAAACAATACATCCATCTGCACCTAATGTTACTGCACATAATTCAGCGCCATAATCAAGAAGTTTCAACGCATCTTTTTCAATATTATCTGAATTAATAAGCTCTTTTGCAGCATCTTTGCAGGGTATTAGTACATCGGCTAATTCCAGAGCTCTTTGAAGTTCATTTTCTGTAGACAAGCCTGCTTCATTTATAAAATGATTAGGCGATACATCAAGATCAAATACAATCTTTACTCCTGCTTTTTTTGCAATCTCCATCGCAGTTAGCACAGGAGCCAAGGGAAGGAGACATGCTTCTACCTGAAGTATTTTTGCATTCTCAATTATTTCCCTATGATTTTTTTCTATATCATCTGAGGTAAACTTGTTTAATACATTAGGAAACATAGTGATCGATCTGTCACCAGTTTTATCTACCTGTATCCAGGTAAACATTGAATGCTCGCCTTCAACAATATCAATTGGCGCCGTAACAACTCCATCCTTCTGAAACTCGTTTAACAGGATCTTGCCTGTATCATCATCACCAATTTTTCCTAACCACGCGGAAGATATTCCCAACCGCGCCACCTGAGTAATGACATTACCAGCTACCCCGCCAGGATGTATTTCATAGCCATTTGCTATTATCTTCTGCTCCGCTCCCGGAATTGTTGGCAGCAATGCAAAATAATCTACTGCAAGTGCTCCAATGGCTACAACATCTATCCTCTTTTCATCCATTACAACCTCAATTATTTATTTATTCCTATCTACAGTTTCTCGCGCAACTCTCTAATATGGCTCATAAATCTGCTAACCCGTTCCTGATCAACCGAATTTTCTATTATTCCGTTCTTCTTCAGCGCACTTCCCACTATTATACCATCTAGAAACGGCAGTAAAATCTCGGCGTTCTCATAAGAAAAACCACTTCCTATAAATAGGGGAATCGATACACATCCTTTTATTCTTTTTACATCTTCTACAGACGGTGGGCTACCACTTTTTAGTCCAGTAATTATTAATCCGTCAGCCAAAGCTGTTTCTACATCTTCTGCCTGCTCTTCAAGACTTCTATCCGTAGTAATCTGGTGGCTTCCATGTTTAACATGAAAATCTCCAAGGATGAGAATATCCTCTGCATCTATTTGCTTTCTGTATCTCAAAGCATCCGGTCCTGCAGCTTCTACTAAACCTGCATTGGAAATATAAGCGTTAGCCAGTTCAAACGCTCTTATCCAATTGCAACCAGAAGCCTGTGCTATTGCAATTGACTGATTAACACCATTTAAATGAATATTCACGCCTGCCGGGATGTTATATTCCATTTTAATTCTTGTACATGCTGCTGTTGCTGAAGCTACAGTTTCCATACCTATTTTTTCAGGTTTTAAAAAAGGTCTATCCCATTGATTTTCAATCTGGATACCATCAATACCACCTTTAACAAGCGCTCCAGCATCAGCTAAAGCTTTTTCTATTATTAATTCCATACCACCGTCAGCATCAAAACCGGGAGAACCCGGTAATGGTTCAAGATGAACCATTCCTATAACAGGTTTTTCTATTTCAAATAATTTGCTAAATTTTTTCTTCCATGTATTCATAAAGTTATCCTAATATGATTTATTTTATTATAATGCTTAATTATTCTTATAGTGTTTTTGCAGCTTTTTTATCATTCCGTATTTTACTGTAGTAGTTTACAACCATAATAAAAAGCAGGAATGCACCCCAGATAAAATCTTTTGCAAACATACTGAATCTCAACATATTAAAACCACTTGCGAGAAACTGTAATGCTAGAACGGCAAGAGCAATTCCCCCGACTCTTCCAAAACCACCTTTCGGATTTACTCCTCCTAACACCGCAATGAGTACAGTTTGAAGAATGAAAGATGACGCATAATCATATTTTGCTGAGTTCGTTCTTGAAATCATTACTATTCCCGCAGCGCTTCCCAAAATACCTGTAATTATATAACTATTTATAATTACACCTTTAGTTTTAATACCTGAAAATATCGCAGCTTTTTGATTGGTTCCAATGAGATAAAGCTCTATTCCCATTTTTGTTTTGTTTAATATCAGTGACAGTACTACTGCTCCTATGACAAATACCATTAATGGAATTGGCACTATACCAATTAACCCGTTTCCGAGATTAGTAAATTCCTCAGGAAACCCTGAAACCGCAGAACCCTTCGTAATTACTACACCAATACCAGTATAAATCAGCTGAGTGCCTAAAGTGGCTAAAATAGCAGATATTCCAACTTGGGAAATAAGTATACCATTTATTGTACCGCAAATTGCGCCTGTTATTAATGCTGCAAATATCGCTAACAACATATATCCCGTAGTCACACTGGTTCCGGCGCCTTCTGGGATAATATTTGTCATTATCAAAGCTGCAACGATAGCTGATAGATTAGCAATGCCCACTATTGAAAGGTCTATACCGCCGGACAACATTGCAAGCATCATACCCAAACAAAGCAATCCTAATTCAGGAAACTGAAAACTCATTGACTCTAAATTTCGTAAAGTTAAAAACTTACCGGGATTTAATACACTCATTAGAATAAAAACAACAATTGTTATGGTTATTAATCTTAAAAAATTTCCATCTACAATTTTCATCTTTCTTAAAGCAATTTTCTTCATACAGTTACACTCCCATCCATTTATGCTCTAGCCAGATGGCTTTCTTCGCGTTTACTCTGATAAGCAGTTACACCAGTCGCGATAACAATAATTAATCCAGTTACAAATTTTTGCCAATACGATGGGATCCCAAGGATTATTAAACTATTACTAACCATCACAATTAAAATCACTCCCAGTACGGTTCCCCATACTGTCCCCTTGCCTCCAACGAGACTTGTACCACCAAGAACTATAGCAGCAATAACATTCATTTTCCATTCCGACAATGTCAAAAGGGTTTGCTGCTCTGATATTGGCACAATGAATGACCCCGGCTATTCCTGAGAGCAAACCAACAAAACTGTATATAAAGACCTGAATCCTGGATATTTTAAATCCAGCTCTTTCTGCAGCAGCCTGATTGCCACCCATTGCATAGATACTTCTTCCAAGCAAAGTTTTATTCAGAATGAACCATACGACAATTATTGCAGCAATAAATATCAATACAGAAATATGCAGCCCTACAGTTTCTCCTGTGGCTGAGACATGCTGAAAAAGGTAAGCCTTTGAAAATTTCAGCATCGAAGGCGGAAGTTGGTTTATCCAGCTAACACCGATGAATCCCAGCAAAAACCCCCTATATGCACTCATTGTACCAAGGCTTACGATTAGAGGCGGCAATTTGAATTTGGAAATAAAAAACGCATTTATAAGCCCCAGACAAAATCCAATAAAACCAGCGATCAGAAAAGCCAGCATTATTGTTCCTGAATAATTCAATGAGACCAATATTTTACTTGTACAATACATTGCGAATACTGCAATTGCTGTAAAAGAAATATCAATACCACCAGAGATAAGAACAAGCATAGCAGCTAAAGCCATGATTCCCATTACTACAAAACTTTTTAACAAACTAAAAAGATTAGCAGATGAAAAAAAAGCACTGTTTACTGAACCAATAACAATAGATAAAATAATTATAATTAAAGCAATATAGAATTCATGAGTTTTTAATATTCTTTTCATGTTTCCCCTCGAAACTCTCCAGATTTAATTCGCTCTTAGCTGTCAGCGTAAATAAATACAAAATCATTTAAGACTACTCAAACATTTAACAAGGGCTTCCTCATCAGTTTCGAAAGTCTTCAAATTTTTAACAATCTCACCTTTATGCATAACAATTATCCGATTACAAGTCTGGATAAGTTCCGGCATATCATCAGAAATAATAATAACACAAAGACCCGCTCGAGCTAGGGTTCTTAATTTCTCATGAATATCAGATTTAGAACCAATATCAACACCAACGGTCGGGCCATTTAATATTAAAACCTTAGCTCGTGTTGCCAGCCATTTAGCAAGAACAACTTTCTGTTGATTTCCACCAGATAATGACTGTACTGGAACCTCTGCCGAAGGAGTAGCAACATTCATTTCATCGATCCATCGATCAACCGCATCCACTATTCCCTTATGATCAACAAAACCCAGTTTCTTCTTAAATTTACTTAACGTACTAACTATAATATTCCATTTGATGGGCTGCTCTTCAAACAAACCAGCTGTTACACGATCTTCCGGTACATATCCAAGACCATTTGCTATAGCATCCTGTATGTTTTTTATTTTCCTTGTCTCTCCATCAATTAATATTTCACCTGATGCATAAGGTTTTAACCCAACTAATGCCTGAGCAAGTTCAGTACGCCCCGAACCGAGAAGGCCTGTAACTCCTAAAATCTCTCCTTTTTTCATCTTAAAATTGATATCTTTATAGGAATTCCCATTTGTTAGATTATTTACTTCTAGAATATCTTTATCATCTTTTTTATTCTCAAACTCATATCTCTCATCGCTAACTTCCCGACCAGTCATATGATATACAATTTTCTTTTCATCAAATTCTGAAACATCACCTTCAGCTACTTTTTTTCCATTTCGCAGTATGGTTATCTTTTCACTAATCTCCATTACTTCACGTAATTTATGGCTTACAAATAATGTTGAAATACCATCATTCTTCATTCGTGAAATTATACTAAATAGAGAATCAACCTCTTTACGTGTTAAAGCCGTAGTAGGTTCATCCATGATTATCAACTTTGCGTCATGCCATAATGCACGTGATATTTCAATGAGCTGTTTATCAGCCACAGATAAATTTACAACTTTCTCATCGAGATCTATATCGACACCAATCTGTTCTAATGCTTTTTCAGCAGTCGATCTTATTTCTTTCCAATTAACTAGCTTTCGCTTCTCTTCGAACTGAGCATTAATACCAATATTTTCCGCAGCTGAAAGATTGGGATAGAGAGAGAAATCCTGATAAATAACATGAATGCCCTTTCTTATCGCTTCAATAGGATCGATGTTTATGTACTCTTTTCCATCTATCTTAATTGTTCCACCGTCTTTTTTATAAACACCTGAAATTATTTTTATTAGAGTTGACTTTCCACACCCATTCTCACCAGCGAGACATCTAATCTCTCCCCTCTTAATATCCAGGGATACTTGATCAAGAGCATG
>Ga0209633_10002282_pt1 | contig 18706 bp, 20 predicted proteins | sample Cruoilmetagenom1_FD_187290 | JGI IMG/M metagenome (GOLD analysis project Ga0209633, IMG submission 187290) | Oil polluted marine microbial communities from Coal Oil Point, Santa Barbara, California, USA - Sample 1 (SPAdes) (version 2) | ecosystem: Environmental > Aquatic > Marine > Oil seeps ... | reverse complement strand
CCCGCCGCAATCCAGTTCAATATGTCGCCTGCGAGAGTCAGCATCAGGCCAGCGCGCCGTCATCCCGTGCGCAGCGCAGCATGAAATGACGCGTTGCAGACACGGGATCTGCTTTAGTTGAGAACGATCCCGGACCAGCGCTGCAACATTGCATGTTGCAGCGCATCCGGGATGACGTGATCGGGGCTAAAATAATCACAACTCAAATATCTCCCGGCGGACATTCATGAATGCTTCGTCGGAAATGCGGCTCCAGGCTTGCGAGCGTTCGAGCGAGGTCTTGTAGCTCTCGAATATGCGGCCGGTGATGTCATCGGTCGCGGCGGTCTCTTCAAGGACGGTTCTCGTCTCGCGGGCGAGCGCGGCGAGAACATCGTCGGGGAGGCGGCGTAGCTCGACGCCGTGTTCATCAATAAGCTGGTCCAACGCGGTCGCGTTGTGGTGAATATATTCGGCAATGGACAGATGATTGGCGCGATGGCAGGCGCCCTGGATGACCGATTTTTCCTGCAGCGTCATATCCTCCCAGACGCCAAGATTGACGCCGACGCCAAGCTGCGCGCCGGGCTCGTGAATGCCGGGCCAGTAATAATATTTCGCCTCGCGATAAAACCCGAAAGCGAGATCGTTCCATGGGCCGACCCATTCCGACCCGTCAATCGCGCCGGACTGCAACGCCTGATAGATCTCGCCGCCGGAAAGCGCCACGGCCGATGCGCCGATGCGGCGCAACACCTCGCCGCCGAGGCCGGGCATGCGGATCTTCATGCCACGCAGATCTTCAAGGGAGTTGATTTCGCGTTTGTACCAGCCGGCGAGCTGGTGGCCGGTATTGCCGGCGGCGAAGGGCTTGATGTTAAAGCGCGCTGAAAGCTCGTCCCAGAGCTGTTGTCCGCCGCCAAACTCCGTCCACGCCATAATTTCATTGGCGGTCATGCCGAAAGGAACGGCGGTGAAGAAGGCGAAGGCCGGCGACTTGCCGACCCAGTAATATTCCGCGCCATGATAAAGATCCGCCGCGCCGGAGGAGACCGCATCGAAGCTCTCAAAAGCGCTCACAAGCTCCCCGGCGGCGAAGACTTTGACGCGCATGGCGCCGCCCGACATTTCGGTGATGAATTGCGCGGTGCGCTCGGCCATGGTCCCCAGGCCCGGAAAGTCCTTCGGCCAGGTCGTCACCATTTTTAGCTCGCGCGTCTGGATGTCGCCGGCGAGTGTCTGGACGCCTTCGGGCACGCCGCAATCGCAACCGGCGGCAAGGCCCGCCGCCCCGCCGGCGAGTAGATGACGTCTCTTGATCATGTACGTGTCCCGTCTTGGCTGCTTGAGGGGCTTCTTGTCTTGATTCGGTGCGGGCCGCGTTGTTGTCACGGCGTCTCGGGCTCGTCGCGTTGAGACGCGTCAGCCTCATCTTCTTTTTCTTTGTTCGCTTTCCAGCGTTGATATTCCGCCTCTTTTTCCTCCTGGGACTTCGAATAGCCGATCAAACTTTCCTGGGAGAGGGAAGAGCCGGCGCCGTCGTCGCCAACGGAATAACATTGGCTTTGCCGGTCAAGACACCGCTCGTAACAGGCGCTTTGCGCCGGACCGCTGTCAATCGAGGGGCAATTGTTGCGGCACTGATTATAGGCGCCAAGGCAACGATCTTTGGAATAGCTGAAGACGCCATTGCCATATGTGTTTGAGGCGCAGGCCGTCAGCAGTGAAAAACCGATAATAGACGCTGCTGTGCGCAACGGGGATTGAAATAAGGCAGACATGAACGCTCCTGAATACAAAAAGCCCCCGCATGCGCGATTAATCGGTTACCTTATCCGTCTTCTAAGAAAAAGATGAAAGACATTTTTGCGGCCGCGCCATGTTTGGGCGCGCGCTGGGCCTCACGTCTCGCGGTCCATCCGGACCCAGCCGGTGGCGGCCAGCTTTTCCAGCGGCTGGAAGTCGGTCTTGTAATCCATCTTCGGCGAGCCTTGGACCCAGTAGCCGAGATAGACGTAAGGAAGGTCGAACTCGCGGGCGAGGGAGATATGATCAAGGATCATGAACCGCCCGAGGCTCCGCGCTGCTTCATCCGGCTCAAAGAAACTGTAGACCATGGAGAGCCCGTCAGTGAGCCTGTCGGTCAGGGCTGTCGCGATGAGCCGCTCGTCGCCGGTGTCATTGTCGCGCAGGCGGTATTCGACGACCATGGTGTCGACCGCCGTTTCCTCCACCATCGAGGCGTAGTCGAGGACGGTCATGTCGGCCATGCCGCCATCGTCGTGGCGCTCGTCGAGATAACCGCGCAGAACCGAGAATTGCTCGCCCGTTGCGCGCGGCGCCTTCACGCGCCGGATAAGATCGGCGTTGCGGGTGAGAATGCGCTTGCGCGATTTCGACATATTGAAGTCGCCAGTCACGACCCGCACCGGCACGCAGGCGCTGCATCCTTCGCAGGCCGGCAGATAAATTATATTCTGTGAACGGCGAAACCCGCGCCGCGTCAAAAGCGCATTGGTCGATGGAGCGCCGCCGCCGCTGAGATAAGAAAACACCTTGCGCTCGCGCTTGCCCGCCAGATAGGGGCAGGGGGCGGGCGATGTGACATAAAACTCACCGCCTTCAAGACCGAAACGCCTGGCAAAATCTTCGTTACTCATGAAGCTGATCCTAACGGATGAATCTTAGCGGGCGATTAGCAAGACGGCAATGAATCGGTTCTTTTTTCGTGTCAAATGAGACCGAAATAAAACGGCGCGACCGCCGTATAGACAAGCCAGATAAGGATGATCAGCGGCCCGCCCACCCTCAGAAAATCTCTAAATTTGTAATGACCCGGCGTCATGACGAGGAGATTGGTCTGATAGGCGACCGGTGTTGCAAAAGAGCAATTAGATCCGAAAATAACCGTCAGGACCAGTATGTGTTCATCGATCCCGACCTGGCGCGCGGCGCTGACGGCGATCGGCGTGAACAGGACGGCGGTTGCATTGTTGGACAACACATTGGTGAGACCCGCGCAGAGAATAAAGAAGGCTGAGATAAGAACCGTGGGTCCGAACTGGCCTGCCAGATCCGCAAGGCCTTCACCGATCAGCGCCGCGCCGCCGGTTCGCTCCAGCGCGGCGCCCATGGCGAGCGAGGCGCCAATGAGGAGGTAGATCCGCCTGTCGATCGCGCGCGCCGCCTGGCGCACATTAAGGCACCCGGAGGCGACCATGGCCGTTGCCCCCGCGATCGCCGAGATCGCAATCGGGGCAAGGCCCGTGGCGGTGGCGAGAACGACGCCGGCGAATATAAGCGCCGCAATGCGCGCGTTGCGCTGGTCCGGCAGCCCTTGCATCGACCATTCAAGCATCAGGATGTCGCGGTCTGAGCGTAAATTTCGGATATCGTTGATGTCGCCGAGAATGAGGAGAACATCGCCGGCTTCGAGCCGGATCGTATTCATCTGTGTACGGATCATGCGGCTGCGCCGCTCAATGCCGACAATGACGCAATCGGTCTGGGCGTGAAAGCCGATCTGGACGATCGACCGGCCGATGAGGCGCGAGCCGGGCGCGACGATCGCCTCGATCATGGTCAACTGGGTCGAGCGCTGGACCGATCCGTCGTCCTCGTCGGCGATCGAGGTCTCGGCCATCAGCCCTTCGAGCATGTCGGGGTTTGATTTCAGCAGCGATGTCAGCGCCGAGCGCGTCGCCGCGACGATCACGAAGTCGCCGGTTTTGAAGGCGAAGTCATCGAAGGGCGGCAGGATCGCCTTTTCGCGGCGCTGGACCATACGTACGGTTACGTCCGGCAAATCGACAAACAGGCCCGAGACCGGGCCCTTGCCGATCAGCGGGTGACCCCGCGTGATTTCGATCTGCGCGATAAAATGTTTTCCCTCGCGCTCATTGACTGCCTGCTGGTTGGGATTGTCGCGGGTCGGGATCAGCCAGCGTCCGACCACCAGCAAATAGACAATGCCTACCGCGGCCAGGATCAGCCCCATGGGCGTCAGTTCGAAAAACCCGATCTCGCCGCCGGTGGTGGCGCGGTAGGACTGAAGCGCGAGAAGGTTGGTCGACGAGCCGATGACGGTCGTCATGCCGCCGAAGATCGACAGAAAGGAAAGCGGCATCATGAACCGGGCGACCGGAATTTTACTCTGCTGGGCGAGTGCGGCCATGATCGGAATGAACATGACTACTACCGGCGTATTATTCAAAAACGCGCTGATCACCATGATGAACAGGAAAATGGCGCCGGTGATGAGGCGCGGGCGCTTGTCGAAGGCGCGCAGGAGATATTCGGTCGGGTGCTCCAGCGCCCCGGACTGGAACATGCCTTGACCGATAATCAGGAGCCCCAGAATGGCGAAAAGGGCGGGGCTCGCAAAACCGGAGAGCAGCGTTTCAGTGGTCAGGACGCTTACGCCGTCCACCGCCATCGGCGCGATCAGAAACAAGATCAACAGCGCTACGATCGCGCCGGCGGAAACAAGCTCCAGCGTGAATCGGTCCAGCGTATAAAAGATGACAGCAGCGCCGATGATCGCCAGCGTCGCCCACATCTGCCAAGGCGTATCGAGTAAAGTTTCCATAATGTTCAGATTGACGTGACCCGGCCCGAATGTGAACGCTTGGCCCCAGCACAAAATGTGCTCATGCAGGTTTGGGGGGCGTCCGGCGCTTTGTATTTTCCCGAATTGATGCTAGGCGCACAAGGTTTAAGTTTTTCAATACGTTACCGAAACGGCCTCAAAGCGGATGAGAGAAGCGTCATGACGGACAAATTCAGGCCCCTGAAAGACGCATTCGGGCGTTTCGCCACCGGGGTCGCGGTCGCCGCCTGCCGCAAAGAGAGCGGCGGGTATGCGGCCCTGACGGTTAATTCTTTCACATCGGTGTCTTTGTCGCCGCCGCTGGTTTTGTGGTGCCTTGAAACCAAGGCGTCATCTTACCCGGCCTTTATGGCGGCGGACGGCTATAGCGTGAATATTCTTCGCGCAGACCAGCGCGCCCTGTCGGACCGGTTCGCGCATTTCTCACCGGAGCCGGTCAATTCCGACGAGATCGAGTTCTGGGAAACCGGGGCGCCCATTTTGAAACAGAGTCTCGCGGCGTTCGACTGTAAAATTTATGCAAGGCATAAAGCTGGCGATCATGTTATTTTGATAGGCGAGGTGGTGAAATTCGACAGTGCGGAGGGCGCGCCGTTGGTTTATTTCGCGAGCAACTACAAGACATGTGACTAGAAAACAGGCGACAGCAAATGAAGAAAGTATCGTTTCTCGGTCTCGGTGTGATGGGCTATCCCATGGCCGGCTGGCTTTCCAAGAACGATTTCGACGTCACCGTTTACAACCGCTCGGCGGCGAAAGCCGAACAATGGGCGAAAGACTATTCCGGCCGGGTTGCCAATTCTCCTGACGAGGCGGTGCGCGAGGCGGATATTGTTTTCATGTGCCTTGGCGACGATCCCGACGTTGCGTCGATGATTGAAAAAGCCGCCGGCGCGTTTGTCCAAGGCGCGATTGTCGTTGATCACACAACGGCGTCGCCGGCGCTCGCCCGCCGGCTTCATGACGAGCTTGCCGAGCTTGGCGTCGGCTTTGTCGATGCGCCGGTATCCGGCGGTCAGGCGGGCGCGGAGAACGGCAAACTCTCGGTGATGTGCGGCGGCGACGGCGCCCATGTGGAGCTTGCGCGCCCGGCAATGGACGCTTACGCCGCGCGCGTCGTCCATATCGGGCCCGCCGGCCACGGCCAGCTTTGCAAGGCGGTCAACCAGATCTGTATCGCCGGCGTCGTTCAGGGTTTGTCGGAAGGGGTTCATTTCGCGTCCCGCTCCGGGCTTGATATTGAAAAAGTGCTGGAAGCAATTTCCGGCGGCGCGGCGCAAAGCTGGCAGATGGAAAATCGCGCAGCGACCATGGCCAAGGACGAGTTTGAATTCGGTTTTGCGGTGGACTGGATGCGCAAGGATTTGCGCATAGCGCTCAACGAGGCCCGCGAAAACGGCGCCCGCTTGCCGATCACCGCACTAATCGACCAGTTCTACGCCGACGTCCAAGCCATGGACGGCGGGCGGTGGGACACGTCAAGTTTGATCCGGCGTTTGACGGATATTGATTAGGCCAACGAGCCGCAGCGCTGGCTGCCAAATCCTGTTGCCAGAGGGGCGCCGCGACCACACATTAGCGGAAGATCCTTTTTTGTCAGGAGTTATGCAATGCCAGCCATTCAAACCGCCACGCCATCCTGGAAAACCGACGAACTTGTGATGTTCGAGGAGGAAGTCGCGAAGTTCTACACGCGCGAGCTTGTGCCTCATGTGGAGAAATGGCGCGATCAGGGATGTGTTGATCGCTGGGCGTGGGAGAAGGCCGGCGAGCAGGGGCTCCTCTGCATGTCGATGCCGGAAGAATATGGCGGGCTTGGCGGGACGTTCGCCCATGAGCAGATTTCCATCGAGCAGCAGGTGAAGTCCGGCGTCGAAGGCTTCGGCGCGCCGCTCCACAACACCATCGTTGCGCCCTACATTCTGCATTACGGCACGGAAGAACAAAAACGCCGCTGGCTGCCGAAAATGGCGACCGGCGAGCTGATCGGCGCGATCGCAATGTCCGAGCCAGGCACCGGGTCCGACTTGCAGGCGGTGCGCACGACGGCGTTGAAAGACGGCAACCAATATGTCGTGAACGGTCAGAAGACATTTATCACCAATGGCCAGACCGCGAATTTAGTGATTGTCGTCGCCAAGACCGATCCCGGCGAGGGCGCGACCGGCGTTTCGCTGATGGTGGTTGAGACCGATGAAGTGGACGGCTTTGAGCGTGGGCGGAACCTTAAAAAACTCGGCAACAAGGCGCAGGATACCTCGGAGCTTTTCTTTAATGATGTAAAAATCCCGACGGAAAATCTTCTCGGTACGGATGAAGGTCAGGGTTTCTTCCAGCTGATGGAGCAGCTTCCGCAGGAGCGCCATGAAATCGCGGTGCAGGGCATGGCGGTGATTGAGCGCGCGCTTGAGCTGACGATTGATTACGTCAAAGAACGGACAGCCTTCGGCCGGCCGATCCTCAAATTCCAGAACACGCAGTTCAAGCTCGCCGAATGCAAAGCCAAGGCGACGATGGCGCGAGTCTTCGTTGATTACTGTACGGAGCAGTTAATCGCCGGCAAGCTTGACGCCGCGACTGCCTCGATGTCTAAAATGCTCCTCTCGGACCTCGAAAACGAGATCGTTGACGAGTGCCTGCAGCTTTTCGGCGGCTATGGCTATATGGACGAATACCCGATCAGCCGGATGTACGCCGACGCCCGCGTCCAGCGCATCTATGGCGGCACGAACGAGATCATGAAGCTCTTGATTGCGCGGACGCTGTAAAAGCGCGCTGCCGGTCTTGCGCGGACGCGCGTTTGCGCTATTTAGAGAGTTCGGCGCGGGTATAGCACAATGGTAGTGCAGCAGCCTTCCAAGCTGAATATGCGGGTTCGATTCCCGCTACCCGCTCCAAGATTTTCAATGGTTTAGCTGTACAGTGTTGGGACCGTTTACACACCGTTTACAGGGGTGTTCCGGTTTTGGACTGGCGAACATCCGAAATCATAATCTCAATCTTCTCAATCGGGCCGTGTTTTTCTATATCGTCAGACGTGCGTAACCTGAGAAGATGCTGCGTGAGCGTTCCTCCTATAGCGTCAGCGAGTTGCCATGCGTGAAATAATTCATCGTGCATCTTTTCGAGGTCGTCCAACATTTCTGTCCGACCTTCGCTGGTTTGAATGCTGAAATTGTGTCGCCGATAGAAATGGTGAAATAGGTCGTTTCTTACAGAGAGCGCGCTATCGAATTGCTCGACTATCTGGTCATCAAGAATCAAAATTCCGCTAACGTCTTTCAATAAACGTCCAAGTGTACTCCGTTCTATACGTTCGTTAAAAGCCGTCTCAATTTTGTTGTCAGGCGAACGATTCTCTTTGGCGAACCACCCTTCCATGATACCTTTTGAACCAAGCAAGATGGAACCGAGAGCGGTTTCAAAAAGTTGTGCCGCTTCGGCTGTAATACCAAACTTCTCGTACAGTTCGCTTCGTGACGTCATTTTGTTGTCCGCATTCGTTCAATCGCGGAAATAACCACCGCTTTGCGGCTGATATAACGTCGTCGAATTTTCGATGACTTGCCAGGTTCCCAAGCAAGAATTTCGTCAATCTCACGATCTTCAAAACCACGCCGCATAAGCCTTGTGGCGAACGTTCCGCGTAAATCATGAAGTGTTTTGCCCTCCGCAATTTTGCAATCAGCTTTACGTTGTGCATTCGCTTTCTGTCGAGCCGTTTCAACGGAAGCTGAGAATCCTCTCGCTGTGAACGGCTTCCCACGATTGTTCGTGACGACTGTTACGGCTGATTTTTTAAACACCTTCAATATCTCGCGGGTTTCATCGAAGATCGGAATGCAGCGTTCTACATTGGTCTTTCCGCGCTTGCCGCCAATGTATAGATCGCCAACATCGGACCAGCGCAATTCCACGAGGTCGCTTCGCGGTAAGCCCGTCCAAGCGGCGAGTTTGAAAGCCAACGCCGTGTGCTTGTGCATCATTGCCGCAACGGCTTCAATTTCGTGATCTTCCCAAATAATTTCCGAGCGGTCCGCACGATAGAGTGTTGGCATACCAGCGGCGGGATTGTGTGCAACCCAACCTCGCTGCAATCCCCAAGACAAGATTCGCGAAAGAACCTGCATTGCATAATCGGCTTGACGTGGAGCGTGCGCCCACTTGTCCCGCCATTCGAGAATCGCGCCCCGCATTCGTGGGTCGGAAAAAATGCGTAGCTTAGCGTCACCGAATTCTTCTCGCGCTCGGTCAGCCCAAGTCCGCCACTGACGCCGTGTGGAGTCTGCAAGGCGCTGATACTCAGGTGAAGCTAGGTATGCATTCACAAGACCGTCAAACGTATTCTTTCGAGGTTCGGTACGGTCTTCATGGGCCTTGACCAAAGCAGCGAGGGCGTCGGGGGTTAGGGAAGGTTTATTCACCCCTTCCGCTTCCATGATCTTTGGACCACCGCGCCAAGCGTAGACATGCCACCGAACCTTACCGGACGCGAGGCGGCGTCGGACAAAGTGTAACCCTTCTAAGTTTGGCGGCTTTGTTCCCATTTTTCAAACTCATCAACTGGCGCAACGCTCTTATCGAAGATAACGATAGCGCCATTAGCTTCGACACGGAAGCCAGCAACTTTCACGCCAGCGGCTTCGGCGGCTTTGACGGTTCGCAAGATTATTGCTTTGCTAGGATATTTAACGGCCTGGGTGGTCATCGCTCGCGGCAAGCCTGGCAAATCCGATTCCCACGGGAGCTAGAATAGAACGATTGTTCACAACTCAGGCATTTCCGTATTGCGGCAACGTCTATCGGCGCACGAACGGGCTTCATTCGTCGAATATCGGAGCCGTCGCCTTTGTAGTCTTGCGGAAGTCCGTTGAATAAATCCGTGTGAATTTCGTAGACTGTCGCCGGATAGCCTTTTTCCGAAGTGATTTTTACAGGGACGATTTCAACGACAATCTTGTAGCCGCGATCCGCCCAATAATTCTCGATTGCTACCGCTTCGCGTAGGGCTAGCTCGCTTTGTTTGTACCGTTTCATTTTCAGCCCGTTCAAATACTTTCAACAATTCCTGCTTGGCGAATTGAAAAGCTTCTTCGTATTCCTGTTGATCTTGATCATTACGTTTCAATTGATGCACTCCCGCCGTGTAATCTCGGCTTCTATGTGAAGTTGGTCACTGTGGTTGGATAAGATATATGCGGCGAAATCTGCATCGTCCGGGGTTTCGCCGATATCAAGTGCGTCACTAGCCGAACGAGCAAGAGCAATACGCTTTTCTTCTGGCAGCTTTAATACGTGTTCAATCATTCGTTGCGACTCGTCTAAACCGATCCGGTCGGCCAAGACTTGCGACATTCCTACTGTCCAAAACTCAAGCGCATTCCTAAGTACTGAGAGTTCCGCGTCCGATAGTGCGTAAACGGCATTCTGTGGCTTGCCGCGGAGTTTTGTGTTCATAATTTTTAGGGCGGTTTCTTCGGAAAAGTTTCTACGCATTGTACTAACTTTCACTTGCTACAGGCGTTTCGCTACGGGATTGTAGGGAAAGCGGCGTGTGATCGTCACCACCTTCGTATCCGGGCAAGTTTTCAAAGCGTAAAATTTGATTGTTGGTGAGGGCGCCGATTTCACGAGCGGTTCGATAAGTCGCCCAACGTGCGGTCGCGTCGCCACGAAGTAGGCGGGAAAGATCATGTTCAATGAACAAAGTCCGCCGTCCTTCCGTAGTCAATAAACAACGTTGCAAGGCTTGTTCAACGCGGGCGGCTAGCGGCGCGAGGGCGTTGCTGACAAGGTCGGCCGCGGATTGTTGAGCCGAACCGTATGAAACGCTTGTGGAAATGCCGACGCTTGCCGGTGGAACGCCGAATATTCGCGCCACGTCTTCGTTTGAAAGCTTGCGGCTTTCTAAAAGTTCGGCGTCTTCGGCGGAGAACGACGCGTTGGCGATTGTCATTCCCTCCTGCAAAACCAACGGTTTGCCCGCGTTGAACGGTCCGCCGTTTTGATTCATGTACCCTTGCTGGATGTTTTCAATAGCCTTGTCGGTAAGTTTGCCGGGATGCGTAAACGCTGCGGCGGGACGAAGCCCATTGGAAGCCAGCGTTTCGGCTGCTTCGTTTTGAGCAACCGCCATACCCAACGCACCACGTGCAATCGTGATCGGCGAACGCCCAACCAGCCCGTCTTCCGACGAAGCTCGAATGTGCAAGATTTCCTCTTGAAGCAAAACAGTTTGTTTCGCGCCGAGTGTGGTGACGTGGTAGCGAAGCCGCCCGGACTCAAGACGTTTAACCTGGACCGAAGACGGCGCAAGTGGCCACAACGCAACGACTTGCCCGTTGCCATTTCGATCAATGCGAGCGTATGCGTTACCAGCCGTATCAAGCGAACGAACCAGAAATTCCCGAAGCTCAAATGCCGTCATCAATGGATTTGCAAGATCAGCAAGAACGTCTGACAACGGACTGTTTGTAAGCCGCTCTCTGTCACCATTCGGAAGGCGTCGATAAGCCTTCAAAGGAACGCTCGCCAACAATTCCGACCTGAGCGAGACGCAACGAACGGCAACGGCAAGGTTTGAAAGAACTTTGTTAGGCGTAACAAAGCCCGCGCCGGGATGGCGAGCGACGTTCCATACGTCCGGCGCAAATGCAGGGTTGTAATCCGTTACGCGCTTTTCGTAGCCGATTGCGGAGAGAATGCGGTTCAACATTAGCGCACTCCCAATTCGAGCAACGCGATTCGGCGTTGGTATATTGAACGGTTAGCGAATTGCGCAGAACGAGCACTTACCGACGTTTCAGGGTATGCGGGCCATGCGGACACAATGGAGATTTCGCGAAGGTCTACATTGTGGAGCGTGCGAAGCGAGCCTTTCCATTCGTCACGCTTAGCAACGAAGCCAAGGGATGCGCCGCCAAGGCTTCGCGCTTCCGCCAATGCAAGAATATCGTTTGCAAGGGTTGTTTTAGGTAGCTCAATTTCAAATGCTAATCCGCGGGAATCTTCGGAAAGTTTAAGCGATCCGTTACGGGTTCGAGCAAGTAGCTTTGAAACGTCGTGGTCAACAAGTCCGAGAATATCACCGCTAGTCTGTAGACTTTCGGCAAATGCGCCGGACCTGATTTCTTCTTCAAAATCCGACACCCTGGCGCGGGTGCCGAATACAGCGGCGTAACCTTGAAGCTTTCGACCTTTGGCGCAAATTTCTAGTTCTGCGGCGCGTCTTTCAAGTTCATTCATCTGTACAAATCCTAAAAAAATACGGGCGGTGGTGTCCGTGACGCGGGAAAAACCCAAAAACCCGCAACACCACCGCCCGGCCAGCGACCAAGGCGCGGGCGAAGCTACGAAGTAGCCATGTCGTTGGCGGCGGCGAAGCTTTCGATATGTCTGATTGCAACGTCAGCCGTCAGCAGACCACGGACTTGTACGTTTCCTTTTTTGTATGCGGTGCTTTCGTATGGGTTTGCGAGGATGTCGACGCCGCTCCAATATCCCACAACCAACGAACTAAAGTCGCCGAAGATAGCCGGACCGCCCGACGGCGATCCGAGCGTTAGGCCTGTGCTTTCGAGGGCTTGATAACCGTACAGTTCCCCCGGGTTTTCCATGATGAATCGCGAGTCAGTAGACGCGACGCGAACGGTGGAGCGTAATTTCTTTGTGACTTGCGGATGCACCGCCCAACCAAGCGAACCGCCAAGAGCGTTTGCCCCGGCGATCCCGGCAATTAGTGCAAGTCCTTCCGCCCACGTTGGGGTTGCCCAAGTGCCCATACCGCCAGCGGCGATTAGTTGGGTGATGATGCCAGACGGCTGATTTGCGCCGCCGCCGATAAGCGCGGCGGAATCGAGCGCCGCAGCGAGGGCTCGGGCGAAGTCGCGACGCGCGAGATTTTCGACATCGGGGGAACTTTGAAGCATCATATTACGCGAGAATTCAGTCAAAGCGCCAACATGTTTCGGCGAAAGCGTGCGGCTATTCAGGTCCATGTCCGCACCTGTAAGGGCGCCATTTTCGGCAATCCATTCAGCCGTTCCGCCAGTATCGACGGCAGGAATTGAGATATTGCCCTGCAAGCCGGACAAAACTGTTGCGCCTAAACGGTCCACAACGCTGGCGGCGCGGAGGGCATCAACCAATTGGTCATCGCGGTGGTCTGTAGGAATTACACCGGCGCCGGTCGTTGATGACAACACCACGCGGCGTTCCATTTGGAAAATTTCAGTGGGGGCGAGAATGCCTTTTGCTTTGCGTCCCGTCCGGCGTTCAATCTCTTGGGAGATTTCAAGTTCGCGACCAGCATCAACGCCTTGAATACCGCTCGCGGAAGCAATGGCGCGGAGAAGTGAATAAGACCGGCATTCGCGTTCGAAGTCGGGGGTTGTGTCACCGATAGTCGTTGCGTCCGCTTGGCGCTCCATTTCGGCTAGGCGTTGTTCGCGGCTGATTTTCTCATCAAGGCCGCGGACTTCGGTTTCCAAGGCATCGAAACGCGTCTTGGGTTCGTCTTGAAGATCGCCACCGTTCGCGGCGTCAACGATTTGGCGGAGTTCGGCGACCTTCTTGCCGCGAAGCTCCATAAGTTCGTGAAGTTTCATCTTTTTCACCTTGGTTAACTGGACCGCGAGGGGTGCGGCATCGAAGCCAAGGGAAACACACGCGAAAGACGGACTACCGGACCCAGGGTCAGGATACTTGAGCGCAATTCGAGAAGATCAGATTTCAATAAATCAATATATAGTAAATAGTTTTGAAAATTACACTATTTATATACAATATCTTGCGCGTCCAAAAATTTTACTTTGTGGCCGGTTACCGACGTTGGGCTAAGTAAAAAATTAGGAGTGCAATCGGACACTAGCTCCAGGTCAAGAGGTTATGAAGTGTCCAAACGTTTGATTGAAGAATTTGTCGGGATTTCTATTATTCTGTGGATCATCGTTCGGTTCATTGTCTTGCTGGCGGGTGATCTTATTTGGTTGATCGCGGGCGAGCATTTGCCGCTCAACACATGGGGTGTTGACCTGTTTTGCCTCGTGCTGGCATTGACGGGTTCAGCGTTTCAGGTGTGGATAAATTTTAGGAATCGGCGGCCTCCACCTTATATAAAGCAACGGTGATGGCGGCCATTATCGCAGCAAACGCAGGTAGGTTACATACTACCGGGGGTGCGTTCGTTGCTTTGAAAGGTGGTCCAATGAATTGGGATCAAATTGAAAAGAACCTGGGTATGCACTTTGACATACGCCCGCGGCCAATTGGCTTGTTTAATCCGGACTCTTTATGGGCGCTAGGACAAGTGGACAAATCCGACCGGACGTTAGAGCTAAGCAATATCGAGACGGGTCACGCACTGCGCTTGCATGGCGACGCGATCAAGGGATTTCTTCACAACGCACAAGCCCGGAACCGTGGCTATTTACAGCTACGCGTCCAAGTTATCGTCGAAGACTGCAATATTCGTTGTGAGCCGCTTCCTTAATACGCGGTGGCGTCCGCACCATAGCAGCTAAACGCACATAGATTGAACACTCCGGGGCTGGTGATAGCCCATATATAATAAATATAATTTTCCTCTGGTGTGTATTCTTGGTGCTTAATGGTGAGATGCTGCGGACTTAGTCCGCGAATGTCGCTGTCGCCCGCGCTTCATGGATCAAACGGACAATCTCAGCACCGTCCAACTTGTCCAATTCCTGCCTTGTTATGCCCACGCCTATTATTGTTTGATCGCGACCATGAACCCTCAAGCGTTTCTGTCTAACAACCGCCCCAATTTCTTCTAGACAATTTCTAAAGTGCTTGGCGTGAGGCTGTTTTCCGTCCGTTTCGTCCGCGACGTAATTGACCAATGTTTCCCGGTCCACAATCTGACCGGACCATTCGTCAAAGAACCGCCTTAATGCCTTGGCGGTCTCGCTTTCCATTGCCGCAATTACGGATCGTTTGGCGTCTGTCAGCGTTGCGGGTTTTTGGGCGTTGAAACCGGATATGTCGAGCGTAGACAGATATTGCCAAACCGCTCCAATGAATTTCGGGTCGTGAATAGCCGCATAAATTCGACTGTAATATGTAGCATCTAGTGGCTTGTCCGGATTTCTGATAACGACGCAGCGACGGTCCATACGGTCAAGTGGAAGCGCGTCTTCATGATTGGAAAGCATTATCCACCGCGCGCAATTATACTGCACGGACGGAACGCCGTATTTAGGATTAAGTTCGCGTTGCTCGGTTGTTATCAACTGCTTCAACGTATCAGCTTTTTGGTATTTGTTACCGCTTGTGCCTTCTTTAGCTTCGTCAACAGTGACAAGGAATTTACGCCCCAAGCGCCCTGTGAAGCCACCCGCGAGAAGCTTCCCTATCTCTAATCCTGCGGCGACATATCCCCGGAAAACCCGCGCTAGAACGCAAGTTATCCAATTTCGCCCGATACCCTGGGATTTAGCGATCATCAAATAGAAACGGTGGGGCAACTCGCCGGGCTTTTGTGCGATATGGGCTAGCCATTGTTCGAATTCGGCTCGTTCCGAAGTGTTTGGTATCAAGTAGGAAAGGTGTTCAAACCACGGACCGAGCCGCAATTCCCAATCGTCAGGGACCGCGGGAGCGTTCCACCCGCCCCATAAATTTACGGCCTGTGCGCCACCTTCCTCGCGTTCGGGTGCGTCGCAAAACGGACCGTGGCGCGGCGACCATGTAATAACGTCAACGGTTTTCCGTCGCCGGTCTTCTAGCCATAACTTATAGGCTTCCGCCTCCCGCATATGGCCATTGCTATCGATCCAGGTTTCCTTAGATGCCCTGAATTCGTCACGCGCCCTGTCGCCGCGCCGAACGCGACAAGAAGGTAGGTGAACCACTGCGCCGGTGGAACCGACATAGACAAGATCAGTGACCATGCCCTTGAGGTCCATAATCGTTGGCAACAGATCGGGTTCGTCCTCACCTTCACCAATCCGCGCTGCTTCTTCTAATTGAGCGGCTCGCCGGGCTTCGGGGTCAAAAGGCGGCGGGTCCGCGGGAGCATCCGCACCGACCGGTAGGATCGCAGGTGCGCCGAAAGCCCGCTTAGCTTCTTCGGCTCGCTTGACCGCTGCACTCGCAACGTATCGTTCAATGTCCGCCCGGCGGTCGTTCCAATCCTTCGGCCTTGACGTACGGGCCGCGGACCGGTCCATGAGGGCGTATAAGTCGCCAACGCTCCACCCACGCCAGGACAAGCCCCGCAACGCCTCATGTAACGAATCGCCCGCTTCCACCGCTGCAACAAGGTCTTCCGTGCTGGCGTATTCAGATATTGGTTGTGCGACTTCGGCAGGCGCCAGCGCTCCTATAGCGGACCAAATCGACTCAACTTGAGCGACGGTGAGGGTGGGTATACTATTCATTTTCAGCTCGTTCTTCGCGGTTAAGCGCCGCTTCCAACTCATCAATCTTAAATCGACAAAGCGCCAGATAGCTTTCGCTTTCGCCGTTTGCTTCGGCGTCGGCTAGTTGCTGACGCAAGACTTCCAAGCGTTTTCGTATCGAATCGGCGACAATAGACATGACAGGCGCTCCATGTTGAACGTCCGTCTTATGATGCGGTGGGAATTGTGTGCCGGACCCAGGGTCAGACTACGTTGGATAACCAGTCTTCGAAACCGTCTGCTTTAACTGAATACCAACCCTGCATGGTTTTTGGTTTTGGCAAGTCTTCACCTAATACGCCGCTTGATAGGATGCGAACCGCTATCTCACTAAGGTCTTCGTCAACATTTCCGGAATACGGATCGCATAAAGCTTCGTATGCAAGGGCAAATGTACGCTCATAACCTTTGCCTTTTGAGAGACGGTTACCGTCAACATCGGTCAACATCGCCATGCTGTAACACTCGCGAAGCAGTGGTTTCAGCGCATTCTTCTTTGCATCGGTTTCTCGTTTGGTTTTTTGATTAGGTGCATTCCACCATTTAGCAGCGAGGTTCTTTAGCGATAAAATCGCGTCGGCTTCACCTGTGAACGTGACTCTTAACTTTGTTCCGTCCGCTCGCCGTGGACCATTATGGATAAGGCTTCCCCAAAATGTCTGGGGGTCTTTCCATAGGTCGTACACTTCACGGGTCTTACTCATACGCTACACACTGCATTCTCCGCGCCAAACCGTTTACAACGCAATCCTATCCATTTGATTTCGTTAACTATAATTTTCAAGCGTTTACGAGCTAATTGCTTGAATACCTTTAAATATGTGTCAGACTTCCAAGCTGAATATGCGGGTTCGATTCCCGCTACCCGCTCCAATTTCCTTTTATTGCGGCTTGACCAATGTTCTGTCAGCCTCGCCTAAACGGCGCCGGTTACTGTTAGCGACAGTCCATTTTCATCGTCTGCGATTGCGGCGGCGACGCCGAATATTTGCGCCATCCTTTCAGCGGTCAATGTCTCGGCGGGGCTGCCGCTGGCGGCGATCTCGCCATTCTTCATCCAGATAAGCCGGTCGGCGAAGCGCGCGGCGAGCGGGATGTCGTGCAGGACCACGATTGCGCCGCCGCCATCGTCCACAAATTTTCGGATCATCGACATGATCTGGAACTGGTGGCTTGGATCGAGAGAGGCGACGGGTTCGTCCGCGATCAACAGCGGCGCCGTCGCGGCGAAGGCCCGGGCGCAATGAATCCGCGCCAGCTCGCCGCCGGATAAAGTGTCGGTGCGGCGGTCTGCGAGACCGGCAAGGCCGCAATTTTCTATTGCTTTGTCGACCGCCGTGGCGTCTTCGCCTATGAGGTTTGCGGGCGATGCGCCGTATGCGTATCGCCCGAGGGCGACAACGTCGCGCACGCGCACCGGCCAGGCGAGCGGACGGGCTTGCGGGAGATAGGAAACAAGACGCGCCCGCTGGATCGGTGAAAGGTCAGCTATCGGCGCGCCATTGACGGCAACCGTTCCAGCCGACGGCGAGACCAACCCCAGCGCGCATTTCAGGAGCGAGCTTTTCCCGGCGCCGTTCGGCCCGATCAGCGCGACAAGCTCGCCCGAGCGGAGTTGTGCGCTCACGCCTTTCAACAGCGCCGCCCCGCCGGCCTCAGCGTGAATATGATCGAGCTTGATCTCAGCCATCGGTGCGGCCTCGCTGCATGGCGATCCAGATAAAGGCGGGCGCGCCGATCAGCGCAGCGACAACGCCGAGCCGCAATTCAGCCGGCGACGGGATCAGCCGAACGCCGATATCGGCGAGAACGAGAATGACGCCGCCCAATAGCGCCGATGGCGCGAGCGTCCGCGCTGGATCATGCCCTACGAGCGGGCGCACCAGATGCGGCGCCACAATGCCAATAAAACCGATCGCGCCGGCGATCGACACAGCGGCGCCGGTGACGAGGCCGGTACCAAGAATGACAAAGCCGCGCGCGCGGCGAAGGTCGACGCCAAGACCGTGGGCGGCTTCCTCGCCGAGGCTCAAGGCGGAAAGCGCGCGGCGCGACAGCGCAATGAAAACCAACCCCGCCGCCATGAACGGCGCTGCAAGCAAGAGATCGTCGAAACTGCGATTGGCGACGGAGCCAAGCGTCCAGCTGATGAGATCCGAAAGCGTGAACGGGTTCGGCGCGAGATTAAGCAAGAGCGCCATCAACGCGCCAGCGAAACTCGAAAGCCCGACGCCGATCAGGATCAGGGTGACGACGGAAGATGTGTGAATGGCGGCGACGCCAAGAAGCGTCGTTGCGGCGAGGGCGCCCAATATGGCCGCGATCGGCACGGTGAGGGCCGACAGGCTGGCGGCGCCATAGAAGAGAGCGAGCGTTGCGCCAAGCGACGCGCAAGCCGAAACGCCGAGAACGCCGGGTTCCGCCAAGGGGTTGCGGAGAAGCCCCTGCAGCGCCGCGCCGCAAAGACCGAGCGCCGCGCCAACCACGAAGGCCGCAATGGCGCGGGGCAGTCTTATCTCCCAGAGAACGATGGCGTCGCCTGTTGATCCCGCGCCGATAAGAGCCGCGAAAAGCCGTGCGGGGGACATGAGTGTCGAGCCGATGAAACATGCGGCCAGTATCGCTGCGATGGATACAGCGGTCAGGAGAGGGATAAGCGCGCGATCTTTCATGGGACGGATGAACTCGCGACGTCGGG
>Ga0209633_10002281_pt1 | contig 18710 bp, 14 predicted proteins | sample Cruoilmetagenom1_FD_187290 | JGI IMG/M metagenome (GOLD analysis project Ga0209633, IMG submission 187290) | Oil polluted marine microbial communities from Coal Oil Point, Santa Barbara, California, USA - Sample 1 (SPAdes) (version 2) | ecosystem: Environmental > Aquatic > Marine > Oil seeps ... | reverse complement strand
GTTGCGGCCACGAAGAGCTCGTTATGTAGCTGATACAGTGCTGACAGGTTGGCATCGATCCATTGTATTAATTTATTTTGATTGCTTGTGCTGATATCGTTAAGTATAGCGATGTTGATCCTGGCATCATTTTTGAAGCGTGTGATATTTTTAAACTGTCCAATGGCGATACGGCCATCCCAATCCTGGGGTCGTGGCTGGAGTAGATAGGTGCGTTTGCCTGGTGATGTACTTAATAGATGACCAGGAGCTGAAACCTCAAGATGTTCTGGTAAATAATAATTGATTGTTATGGGTTTTGTTTCTTGTTTTGCCGGCCTCCACATCCATTGGCTGAATGTGACAAGAACCTGCTCTTTTATGGATTGTCGCCCTTTGTATCTTGGGTATGTAATGTTGCCATCAAATGGGGCCGTATAGGCGATACAGTCACCTCGACTAAAATGAGAAAGGCCACTTCTGAGCTGTTCAATGGATGCAGGGTAAGTTGTTGTACTTATTACGCGTCTGATGTTAGTGAAATGTTTGTTAGACTTATCAAGAGTGAATTTAGTTGAAGAAGGGCTGGTTGATGTGAAACATATTTCCACATTGAATTGACTCATATCATCAGGAATATGGACATTGTAGTGATAGGGGATGTCATTATTCGCGATACTGACTGTGGGTGTCAGTACTATTATTATTATTACCGTGATAGAAAAAAGCCTTAGTGCAGTCATGTTTGCATCTTTTATAAACCGTTAACCTGAAATCTGACTTCTTCACCAGGCAATAGTTCACGATTAATCGAATGCTACAGATAGGGTGATGCTGAAATATCCATAACGAGTTTGCCGGCAATCTCTCAGGAAGTATGCAAGATAGTTATCATTGTCATTTTTATTCTTGTGATAACATCTTTTCCAACAGCTCGGTGACATGCTTGTTATTCCAGTCAATCTGTCCCTCAGCGATATAGCTAATTATACCTGAGCGATTTATAACATAGCTAGAAGGTAGACCCCGCACATCGTAATCCCGTATGGCAGCGCCGTACTGATCAATCAAGACAGGTCGAGGAAGAGTGTGTGTGGCAGTGTATTCACGTACAGACTGATGACTGTCCGCGGCAACCATAACGACCCGCAAGCCATGCGGTTTTAGTTTATTGGCTAAGCTTGTCAGCAAGGGTAATTCCTGGCGGCAAGGTACACACCAGGTTGCCCAGAAATGAATAATGCTCACGTGGCCGGGCTTATGTTTAAGGACTATGTCATTTCCGTGTATATCGGACAATTGTGTCGTTAGCATCGCCTTCTGTTCTTTGCTGAAGATAAGCCCGCTAGTGTTTGTGGTAGATGCTGACAGGGAGAAAGTCGAAACACTCAGAAGAAGGAGCAGAAGGCAACTTCGCATTACCAACCCCAGGCGACTGTTGCCAGCCAACGACCATCCAACACCTGTTGATAGCCACGCACATCCTGATACACAGGGTGTTGATATTTGAGTTCCACGCTACCGCCGGTATCAGGTATTTTGTACTGTATACCGGGTGAGATAAATAGTGATGTCAGGCCGGTATTGTCGACATTATCCAGCATTGACACCGCAGGGCGAGAATATTGACCATCATGATCTTTGTCCTTGGCCGTGTGTATGGCATTAAAATCCAGACCTAAATTAACAAACGACGATACCTGGTAACGGAATAGAAGATCAAGACCGATTTGATCGCCAAACTCATAACCCTCATCGCCCTCAGTCGTAAGATGATAAAAAGCATTGATCTGGGTAACGAATGGGTAGTTCGCCTTCATATAGTTGATAGTGAATAATCCATCCCAGGAACCGCTACCCAATTGCATCATTGCATGCACAAAATTACCATTAGCGGCGCGTTCATTGTTCTTGCCTGTGGGTGTCTTGACACCAAAGCCCATTGTCAGCCTTTCTGTTGGTCGTATAGGCGCATCGGTGTAGGCAATATACTGACCCAGTAGTGCGACATCTCCCAGGCCTGAAATCGTATCCATTGTCATATTCATAGTCATGCCGGCCGGGTTACGCATGCGCATGTCCATACGATTTCGCTGTATGGGCACAATTCCGAGCACTTGCCAACGCTCATTAATGGGGTAGGCTCCAATGAATGACAACTTCTCCATCGTCATCCTGGTTGGCACAACATACATGTTGCCTGCCGACCAGAATGTGTTAAGCACATCATCAGGAGAAACGCTATCGGTACCGTGACGAATGGTTTCCATGTCACTGTATTCATATTGAACAACCAATCCAAAGTTTTTTGCCGTTGTCGCCCCGGATGTGGTAGCTCCGGCCAGGCAGCAGGCCAGTCCGCATTCACCCAAGGCATGTACTTGATTGCTATTCACAATCAACAATATAAATAGAGCTAAAAAAGGTTTTTTAATCAAATTTTTTAGATAGATAGATGGCATCATAAACTCCCATATACAACGCGAATGACCTGGGCCATTGATAATTATTATGTTGTTATATTATTGAAATAATCGGGGAAAGAGAATGTGGCATGATGTCACGCGACATTTTGTCGCACCTACTATATCTACTGAAATAAATTACTTACAATACCGCCATGTCTCCAACAATCTCTATGAATAGCGGCAATGCTATTAATCTGTATCGCCTTGTCTGGTTACGTTTGATCGTACTGACTGGAGAGGTGGCGGCTATCTGGCTTGCCATATCCTATCTGGACATTAGATTACCGCTGGTGCCATTGAGTGTCATTATTAGTCTGGTTGCGATTGCCAGTTTTATGACCTTGTTGCGCCTGCGAGCTGACTGGCCCGTCAGTAATGCTGAGTTATTTGCTCAGTTTTTATTTGAAGTCCTGGTGCTCACCCTGTTGCTGTATTATACCGGGGGGTCTACCAATCCCTTTGCACCACTGTATCTGATACCATTGACACTCACGGCGGCGACATTGCCCGGCATTTATACCTGGCTAATGGTCCTGTTAACGACCAGTTGTTATACCTTGCTCCTGTTTGTTTATATTCCGTTGTTGGAAATGCATGGCTCGCATCACCATGGTTTTCGATTGCATGTTATCGGTATGTGGATGGGTTTTATACTCAGTGCCGCCCTGATCGCCAGCTTTGCGGTACGCATGTCTGCCACTGTACGTCGCCAGGATAATAAGATTACCGAGTTGCGTGAACAACAGCTTAGGCAGGAACAGGTACTCGCACTGGGAACCCTGGCAGCGGGGGCCGCCCATGAGTTGGGTACACCGCTATCCACTATGGCCATTTTACTAAAGGACATCAACACTAAAGAACCGGTGTCAGCGTCAGTGCTCGAGACCTTGAACGGACAAGTCAATCGCTGTAAGACTATCCTGGGTTCGATTTCGGCGGCAGCGGGTGAGATAAGGGCAGAATCGGGTTGCCTGGTTGCTCTGGATAGTTTCCTGTCGGAACTGGTGGATCGCTGGAAAGAAGTGCGCCCGGATGCCAATATCAAACTGGACATGAAAGGCACCCTGCCGGCCCCCCAAATCGTCGCAGACCAGACCCTGGAACAGGCATTACTCAATATCCTGAATAATGCTGCCGATGCTTCGCCGGATAGTGTGGAAATTAACGCTCAATGGAATGCACAGGAGTTGATCATGAACGTAGGAGACCGTGGTGCCGGCCTGTCACCTGATGCGGCCAGTAAGGCAGGAGATACTATTCACAGTACCAAGCATGATGGCCTGGGTCTCGGCCTGTTTTTGACCTATTCTACGCTGGAGCGTCTCGGTGGAGAGGTAAGATTGTTTGAGCGTCCCCAGGGGGGCGTTGTTTGCCGGATACACTTGCCTTTGTCTTCATTACGGGTGGCCGATCATCATGCTCAAACATAAACAAAAAGACAAACCCAGCCTGCTGATCGTGGATGACGATATCACATTTTGTCAGGTACTGGAGGAGGCTATGGAAAAACGCGGTTTTGAGATCCGTACGGCCAATAACGTAAAGCAGGGTATCGCCCTGGCAGTCACTGATCCGCCTGAGTATGCCGTTATCGACCTGCGTATGCCTGGCGAATCGGGGTTGGAACTGGTGAAATTTCTAAAATCACTCGATGAACATACGCGCATTGTCATGCTGACTGGATATACCTCGGTTGCCACCGCTGTTGAGGCTATCAAGCTGGGTGCTGTGCATTACCTCGCTAAACCCGCTGATGCGGATGAAATCGTGGCTGCTTTTCATCGAGATGAAGGTGATACTCATGTTCCAGTACCCACTCGCCCGGTATCCGTTGCACGCCTGGAATGGGAGCATATTCAAAATATCCTGATTTCGTGTGACGGCAATATCTCAGAAACCGCTCGCAGGCTGGGTATGCATCGCCGTACCCTGCAAAGAAAGCTGTCCAAAAGACCAGCGAAAGAATAGCTATCGTATGCGGTCTATATCAATGCAAATTTTGGGCTAATCAGTACAGTAGACGAGAACAGTCATTAAGTTGATATTGCCTGACATTAGTATCATGATTTATCGTTTTTAACCCGAAAGGCATTTCGTTGTTGAGTTTCCCCCGCAGAGATTGATTTAAGTCAACTCGCCCATATAACTATTCACTTACTATCATCTCACGCTTTCTGTTAATCATTGTCTGTGCCTATGGGCATAATTGAAAGAAACGATTTTACTCAGTTGATTCCAGGCTCTAATGTAACCCTATGCACGGTTCAGATAAATCGATGCAAAACCACCATGATTTCGTATAAGGAGAACACTATGAGCGATAAACCCAAGTTAACTACCACAACCGGTGCGCCTGTCCCGGATAATCAGAATGTTCTGACAGCCGGTGCGCGAGGTCCGATGTTACTACAGGATATCTGGTTTCTGGAGAAACTGGCACATTTTGATCGCGAGGTCATACCCGAGCGCCGTATGCATGCCAAAGGGTCCGCCGCATATGGCACCTTTACCGTCACTCATGACATTTCACAATATACCAAGGCCAAAATATTTTCAGAGGTAGGGAAAAAGACGGATTTATTCCTGCGTTTTTCTACTGTGGCCGGTGAACGCGGCGCGGCAGATGCGGAGCGAGACATCCGTGGTTTTGCGGTGAAGTTTTACACAGAGGAAGGCAACTGGGATGTGGTCGGTAATAATACCCCCGTATTCTTTTTGCGGGATCCATTGAAATTCCCCGATTTGAATCATGCGGTCAAACGCGATCCGCGTACCAACATGCGCAGTGCGCATAGTAACTGGGACTTTTGGACCTTGTTACCTGAGGCATTGCACCAGATTACGATCCTGATGAGTGACCGCGGGAATCCACGTAGCTATCGACATATGCATGGATTTGGTAGCCATACCTTTAGTTTTATTAATGCCAACAATGAGCGTTTTTGGGTTAAGTTTCATTTCAAGAGTCAACAGCCGATAGAAAACCTGACTGATGAAGAAGCCGAGATCCTGGTAGGTAAGGACCGTGAGAGCCACCAAAAAGACCTGTACGAGAGTATAGAAAACGGTGAATTTCCACGTTGGGATTTCAAAGTACAGATCATGCCGGAGAAAGAGGCTGCATCCTATCGTTTTCATCCGTTCGACTTGACCAAGGTCTGGTCACACAAGGACTATCCTCTGATCGATGTGGGTGTATTGGAGCTGAACCGTAACCCGGAAAACTACCATGCCGAAGTCGAACAATCGGCATTTAACCCGGCCAGTGTGGTACCCGGTATCAGTTTCTCACCGGATAAAATGTTGCAAGGTCGCTTGTTTTCCTATGGCGATACACAGCGATATCGGCTGGGAGTTAATCATGCACAGATCCCTGTGAATGCCCCGCGTTGTCCAATGCATAGCTTTCATCGTGATGGCGCGATGCGAGTTGATGGTAACTTTGGCAGTACCAAAGGCTATGAGCCCAATAGTATCGGCGAATGGCAGGAGCAGCCGGAAACCAAAGAGCCACCATTGGCAGTCGGTGACGTAGCTGACCATTGGAATTATCGTGAAGATGACGATGATTACTATACACAGCCAGGTGATTTGTTTCGTTTGATGAACGCTCAGCAACAGCAGTTGTTATTTGAAAATACTGCGCGTTCAGTTGGTGGTGCTTCGATTGAAGTACAAAAACGGCATATCAGCAATTGTCTGAAGGCAGATCCTGCCTATGGCAAAGGGGTAGCGGATGCATTAGGGGTTTCGCTGTCTGACGTTAGTTAATAACATTACGTAGTGGTTAAACGCCGGCCCGGTTGTATATCGGGCCGGCTTTATTTTTTCAATATTGTGCTGCCAGATTTTAATCAAGCGATTCCTGTCTATGTTCAGTGTCAGGGTTGACTGGTGTATACCAGTCAATATTACGGGTGATATACATAACTGCTGCCAGTGCCGTAAATACCCCCAGGGAACCAAGCAATAAAGAGTAATTCTGTTCCTGTAATAACGAATATAAGTAAATATATAATGCGGCTACGCCCGTACTGATGATAGCAGCCCGTTTACCGGTTTTGAGTATGGCCATGGAATAGCTGCCTATCATGGCGACCACGGCCAGGCTCGATATCACGTAGGCCCAGGTAAATCCGATATGTTCAGAAAATGCCAGTAGTAATAGATAAAACAAACAAAGTCCTAAGCCGAGTAACAGGTATTGCAATAGGTGTACACGTACCTTCGCAGTGATTTCCATCAGCCAGATGACAATAAACGTGAATAATAGAAATAACATGACATACTTGATGCTACGATCGGTCATGCGATAATTATCGACAGGCGATATAAAGTTCACCCCGACCATGGATTGAGCCATTTTGGTATTATCGAAAGACTGATTTAACCATTCCTGCGGATATTGTCGGCTTATCGATGTGATATTCCATTCTGCTCTAAAACCCGATGCACTGATGGATCGTTTCCCCGGCAGGATATTTCCCTGAAAGCTGGGGTCAGGCCATTCAGATGTGATGTTGATGTGGGTATTTTTCCCAACAGGAGTAACGAATATTCCATCGCTGCCATTCAGTATCAATTTTGTCTGGAATTGATAGTTGTCTTTTTCGAAACTATCATCTAGGAGTATATGGAAACCCTGTTCTTTCTGATCAGACTTACCCAAACCAGGTTCGAATGCATAGGATTTTCCATTCAATGATAAAGAGGCCTGTTTCTGGATTCCTCGGGCATCCGAGACACCAATGACCAGTTCTGCCTTGTCCCATAAGACCATCTTATGGTCAATGCCAAGCTTCCTGAAATCAGGTTTAACGAAATGACCCTTGATATCAATCTCGGTTTGATACAGTGGTACCTCAAAGATCCCGCGGTATCTGACTTCGTTTTTAACGCGCGCATGAAAGTTAAATATCTCTGGAAGAAAGCTGGCGTACAATAGGGTACGAATTTGCTCTGGCTTACCATCGGCCTTTAGCCAGGTCTTTATACTGTAATAAGGTATAACAAGGCGAGGTCCTGCAATGCTCTGGGCATATCCCCATTTGGATGTCACATCATCAATTGCCTGCAAGCGGGTTTGGTTACGTTCACGTACCTGTGAGTCGATCATTTCTATTGGAATTTGCAGCAGTAGCATCACAACACAGATGAATAATACTCGTAAAAAGGCAGAGTTCATCAGCCAGTGTTTAATTGATCGTAGCAACTGTTCCATTATTATCTCCTATTGTTTTGAGTCCATTAAATCATGGCAATATGGAGATGCAGTGATCAATTATGATGAAATAAGGCACTAAAAAATTTGGTTAAATCAGTGATTTGCTTATATAGAGAAATGAGACTGTTTGACTACTAAGCATAAGCAGCATGAAAATAAAACATGCGGAGATAGTAAAGCTATCTCCGCGTGTTTATCCCCCTCTCGTTATTTATGATTATTGAGAAATTGTTCTACTAATGTCGCAAATAAAACGGGTGTTTCTTGCATTGAATAATGACCGGCATCTGTAATGAATGTCATACTGGCTTTGGGATACCATTGGCCAAAGGTTTGTTTATATTTTTTCTCTCCAAACCCTGGAAAATCCCTCCTGCCGCCAATGACCAGGATTGGTGTGCCGGCTTTAGCTTTTTTTGCTTCAGCTGAGAAATCAGTATCCAACCACATTTTGTAATATCCTTTCATTGCTTCAGGTGTTGAAGTGGCTAAATTACGATTTGTTTTTAAACGTCCCCATGATGATAAAAGGCGTTCACCAGTCAGACCGGCAAAAGCTTTTTGAGAAACGTCACGATTATGAATGGCATCCCATAAGAATTTTTTTGTACCTTCATCTGCCGGATATCCATCCGCAGTGACTGGAGAAACGGCAACAACGCTTTTGATACGTTTGTTCCCAGCATTCCAGTCATCAATTAACATTCGCTGCACAGTCATTCCATTCATTGAGTGTCCGACAACATGGAAACGCTTCCAGCCTAATGAGTCTGCCAGGAGAAATATATCCGAGGAGACTTCTTTAGCGGTGTATTCTCCCTTCAAATGTATTGATTTTCCGTACCCTCGCACATCGGCAAATACGTAAGTAAATGTAACCGGGTCCAGATAAGGAATGACAGGTTCGTAATTGGAGGAGTCACCCATCCAGTCGTGTAATATAATAACTTTTTCTTCACCATTACCATAAGTTGTATGGCCCAGAGTGGGATTTGGTGCAGCATTTAGGCTTAAGCCGGCAAGCATTATGACTATGGTTAATAAATTTCTTAAGCTATATTTCATTGTATGATTTCCCGTTATTTTATGTTACTAACGTGTCCACGCCATTTCAGAAAACATATCATCCAGCGGGGTCAGCGCAAGGTGATTGAAATAATTGCTGAGTGTTTTCTGTGCCAGAATAGTGAGTACTTCCAATACATGCTGTTGGTTGTAACCAGCATCCTGGAAGTCCTTGATATCTGTATCAGGCACCCAGCCGTTATTTTTCATTACGGATAATGTGAAATTACGGAGTGCATTAAGCTTGGGGTCAGACAGGGGTTTTAATTCGCGTAGTTCGGTTAATGTAGGTTCCGATATATTCACCATGTTGGCCAATACCGAGTGGGCTCCTACACAGTAGGTACAATTATTTTCGGCACTGGCGATTATGTAAACTATCTGTTGTTCGACAGGTTGCAGATAGCCAAATTCTTTAAGATTTTCATTGAATTTCAGGTATATTTTCAGTGCAGCAGGGTGGTTTGCAAGGCCGCGGTATAGATTAGGAATATTGCCATAGGTCTTTTGCGCCAGTTCCAGATCTGCTTTGACAGATTCTGGTGCGCTATCGATAGTGTGTAATTCGAATTTCATTGATTAACTCCATTTTGCATGTTGATATTTCATTTGATAAAGGATTCATTCCTGTTCACGGATTGTCATTTACCCAAGAGTAACTTCCATCTGTGTTAGGTATTTGGTTCCCATATCATTCTGGGTTCTGCCATCATTTATGTGGTGACTTGTACTGGTGGCATATTCATCTCCTTCCTTTTGTCGTTTGGTGTGATATAAATGGACTGAGTGGTCCAATAATACTCAAAAAACTATTGCTTGCTTGTAGAAATATTTTCAATTTGATTGATGAACTCATCATGCAACATAGGTAGCGATAACATCGGCCAGTTATTCTTAATCGAGTCCTCATGTTGTTCCTTGCTAACAGTGGCACAGCAGTCGGTCAGTGAATAAACCTTATAACCTTTGTCGTATGCTGTTCTCATTGTTGTTTCAATACAGATGTTCGTCAGTAAGCCGCCTAATGCAATATGGGTGATTTCATTTTCTTTAAGTATTTGGTCAAGTTTAGTGGTGGCAAATGCACAAGTGGTGGATTTATTGGTGACGACGATGTCGTCTGGGTGGACATCAAGAACGGTTGCCACGCTACCGCCTGGTGTACCACGCTGTAGTGCTCGGTTGTCTTTTATAGTTTTAAAAATGCCATAGGGATCAGTACCCATTTCATAGTAGTCACTGGAAAATTCGATCGGGACGTAGATGATCATAATTCCTTTTTTTCTGGCTGTATTGATCAGCTTATTGATATGGGCTATTACCTGATTGTTTTCTATTATGTCTTTGACGGCAGTGTAGAGTTTTCCATCTTTTGACAAAAAATCATTATTGACATCAACCAGGACAATGGCGGTATTTTTAGATTGCATGACGGCTCCTTATTTTGTAGTAAATATAAAAGGACCAACTGGTCCATAAATAATCAAAAAAAATCAATCAAGCGCAGACAATGTAATGTCAGCAATTCTTTTGATTGTCTTGCGGTCGGCACCTGCTTTTACAATATTTCTTAACCCGCCCATACTGCTGACCAGGTAGGTGGCCAATGCATGCGCATCTTTATCAGTAGAAATATCGCCCTGTTCCTGACCTTGCAGGATCGCTTTTTCAAAAACATGGGTGAAATTATCAATACTGGCACTCACTAAGTGAGCAATTTCAGGGTCAGTCTGGGCAAATTCGCTGGCAGTATTCATCAGCAGGCATCCGCGTCTGGCATTGGTGCCACGTGTTTCATTGACAACATAGTGGAAAAGATTGTGAATAAAGGTTTTACCTGAGCCGGTCTTTTTCAGTTGAGCGTTCATATCAGCAATCAACATTTTTCGATATTGCTTGAGGCAACTTTGAAAGAGTGCATGTTTACTCTTGAACGTTTGGTAAAAACTGCTCTTGGATAAACCCATGACATCGATTAAATCCTGTAATGAACTGGATTCATAGCCCTTGCGCCAAAATAGCTGCATGGCAGAATCAAGTGCTATATCAGGATTAAATTCCAATGGTCTTCCAATCGTCATGGGTAGACAATAGGACCGAATAGTCCTATTGTCAAGGTAATATTTTTTCAGGTTGCTCAGTTTGAGTTCGGCGGTGGTATTGACTGGGAGAGTCATCGAGTTGATAGCGGTTCTGAGTACTGATGTCGATGGGTATTTCTGGCTAGCTCAAAGATTACTTATCTTTGAGCTAGCTGTTGCCATGGATAATTTTTTTCTTTCAGTTCGTCTAATGCCTCTTGCATTGCTACCTTCCAGTGCTTCTGTGGTGTGTAACCGAGTTTGCTATGAGCATAGTGGTTACTGCAATTCCAATCTTCTGCAAGGTGGATAATCGAACGTGTAAGAAACGGTGCTTTACCAGGCAGTATGGGAAATAATTTTTCCATTAGCCAGGCGAATGCATACGCAACGGGGTAAGGTACACTAAATAAGGGGGTTGGAGAGCCTGTCTGCTCGGCTATGAATTCGATTACTTCACGTGTGCTGGGGAGTTCTGCACCCACAATATTGAATGACTCATAGGGTTCCAGTGTCTCGGCCAATGCGACAGCAATAAAACTGTTTGCAGCATCCGTGTCAGATAAGAGAGGTAATCGACTTCGTCCACGGTTTATCCAGGGAACAAGGTGAGTTTTGAGTCGAGGAACCAGTGCAGGTACTATACCGAGGGAGTTACCTTTGCCGATAAAGTGACCCAGGCGTAAGCTTGTCATTTGCATGCCGTGACCTGCATTTTCCTGCATATAGCGGTCGATATCGACTATCCGATCGACATGTGGCCAAAAGCCGGTGTGGTGAGTTGCAGAGAAATCATCCACTATGGCTGTTTGTGAATGCCCAGGGCGAGTAACAGCCACTGTACTGGTCATGATAAAATGCTTAACGCCTGCATCCATGGCGGCATTGATGAGGCCCAGTGCCGGCTTGAAAAAATTATCCTCTTCTGCTTTTTCATGATTCCACATGGCAGCCCAGGTGCCGGCATGACAAATAATGTCGATTCCTTCTACAACAGAGCGACGGTAGTCAGCATCTGTCAGGTCGCCTTCTCGTATTTCACCCTGAAAAAAATCAGCCAGTTTATTACCGTCACGGCAAGCGGCGATGACTTGAATGTCTTGTACTTTAATGAATTTTTTCAGGATGTTGGAGCCTAAAAATCCGCTGGCGCCAGTGACAAGGATAGTCAGCTTTTTCATGGAATGTCCTTTAATAATAAATAGTACGATCGACCTAATATTGTCATCGTAGGACGGTCGTACTAAAATGTCAATAGTATCCTCTCAAGAGAAACAAAATGACCCAAAAAGGTAATGCCAGTCGTGAGCGTATTACGGCCATAGCAAATAATCTGATCTATACCAAGGGCTATAATCAGACATCGGTAGCCGAGGTGGCCGATGCGGTAGGTATTACAAAAGGTAATCTGAACTATCATTTCAGGAGTAAGGATGATTTATTGCAGGCGGTTATAGCCAATCGAATCACTACGATCATCGCTACACTGCAACAATGGGACCATGACTATCCACAAGCAAAAAGCAAACTGAAGCGATTTGTGCAAATGCTCAGGAGTGAAGAGGAGAGTATTGTGCGTTATGGTTGTCCAATGGGGTCACTCAATGTCGAGCTGGGTAAAGACCAGTTGCCTTTAAAAGACAAGGCATGGCAGATGTTTGATCTGTACCAAAAATGGTTGGCGAAAATATTCGTGCAACTGGGGTACAAGAACAGCAAGTCCATGAGTAAACATTTATTGGTCATGGCGCAGGGTGCCGCATTAATGAGTTATATCTATTCTGATAAAAAACTACTCAGGGAAGAATGTGACAGGATAGAGGAATGGATTGATTCCATTTAAATGAGTGCGGTGCACGCTTTTTATGATCAGGTATTTTGTCAGGAGCATGGCGTTATATCACATCTAAACAGCTGATACAGTACTGTCTTTGTGTACGTCTTGAAGGCGGTCGCACTCTTGATTTAATAACGCCAGACAAACTTTCAGTGGTTAGAATCAGTAATGTCTGCTCTGTCGTATTGGAACGACAGAGCAGGTCAAAACCGGTTGTTACTGTCTCAGTGCAGGGCCGTTAAGTTGCTGGCCATTATTCATGTAAGTATGAAAATATTCTAATGCAACATATTCCTCACTCTGTGCTTTGAATGGCTTGGCTCGAATGTTATTATTGCAGCCTGAATAGCGTCTGTGGAGGGTGCCCAGTCCCGCAGTGATGTTACTCTGGTCGGCAGAGCTTGCTGCCCATTTTTTTCTCCATACTGGAAAATGTGTTACTTGTCCCCATGCCGGGCTTAATATTTCCGACCGGACAAAATTACCCGAGCCCTGCACATGGCAATCGGCACAGGAGAAATTCAATTGCCCCCGTTTTGAATAAAAGTGTTTTTTACCTTTGTTATAAATGGCTATGGCCCTGGGGTCATTCGGAATATCGATTTTGATGGTTTTGCCCCTGGAAGTGTAGGACATATAGGCTGAAATGGTGGCTATTTTTCCTGTCTTGTATTTCAGGGGTGATTCGCCATTTTGACTTCGACACAGGTTGATATGTTTTTCCAGGGTCATCACTTGGCCGCTGTCTTTATCAAAATAGGGATAGTTTTGTTTGATTCCGATGCCGCCATTCTTGAAACAGCTTGCATAGGTTTTGCCGTTGGCGAAAGGCGTATTAAATAACTTTTTACCGTGCTCTATAGCGTCTTCATAGGCAGGAGCGAATTCCTCGCTTTCCAGCCAGGCGTCACGTCTATCTTTATCCAGCGCATAAATACCGTCTTTATAGTTTTCATTTTTTACATCAGGGAAGCGTTTGTTGAAAAAATCCCTGAATGCATTTAAATCACTTTCGGGAGAGGCGGAGGTGATGGCTGGAATGCTACTGAGTGACAGACAGGTAAGGATAATAATATTATTTTTATTCATGGTGGTACTCCTTTTGCGGTGTATAGGTTATGCAAGAAAGTATTCATGTTTTCGTGTGTATCAGGAAGGTGTCATTTATCAGACAATGAGAATGAATAACGTGTCAGGCACTGTGCTTGTGCGCAGTAAAAGATGTCACTCTGATACAGGTATGAACATGCAGAACATTTTCATTCGGGTTTAGAGGGTGAAATATAGGGGTGTAACAGAGATCGGTATTGGAGTCTGGAAAGTGTTTGACTTAAGATACGCTTAAAATCTCTCCTGAGCAGGCAAGAGTTATTGGAAGGATTCAGGTTATGGATGTTTGCATACATGGCGAGTCATCTTCGGTGCCAGCCCGTATGAAATCATTTCCGTCAGGGTAATTATGGCGGGCGGTAGTTATTTGCAGTGCTTGCTGCAGATTGCACTGGCAACTGATCCGTATCTGTGTCCCTATAATTTGTACCTGGAAACACCAATAATCAACACGATTCGACAAAAAATATTAAGAATAGTATGTAAAACATGATGCCCGTGTTAGGCGGGCAAGCATTTCAATATGCCATAGGGTGGAAGCCTGATAGGTATACAGTACTTCCTTTATTTTTCAATTAAAGGTAATATAAGGGGTCAGGTTGCCAAAGATTGGTGGCCCTGTCAGTTTAAGTGGATCTCAATTATTGTAAGTATATATAACCAATCCTGTTAGTGTTCCATAAGGAGATGGAAGATGGTCAGTTCGTCCTGTTTTGTTCCCAAATATTTATTCCGGGCATTTAGCTCTCCGGTGTATATGGCTATCAACATTTTGCTTTGAAAATTTATATGCTGTCAACATCTGTACGAATGTCGTATTCTCGCGCACAAGATATGAGATCGAATACCTTCTTGTCCCTTTTATTATCCGTTTCTAAGTCTCCTGTTAACCATGAAAATTGCTAATTTTATTATAGCCCTGGTCATAGCCGCGTTTACTTTTGCCGTGTGGGCAATAATGAATATGCCTGTCAGCGAGCCTGTGTGGCCGGACAGAATTCAGGGTTTCTCATTTCAACCGATGCAGGTTGGCCAGAACCCGGTAGACGGCGTGTTTCCTACTGAGGCGGAGATTGAAAAAGACCTGGTTGTGCTGAAGGGAAAGTCACATGCCATTCGCACTTATTCTCTTGAAGGAACATTTGCATCAATACCGAAATTAGCGCGCAAATACGGTATTAATGTAGCGCTAGGGTGTTGGCTGGATAAAAGGCTTGATCACAATGATGCTGAGATTGATAGACTGATACAGACCACTAAAGCCAACTGGCAGAATGTCGTCAGGGTCATCGTGGGTAATGAGGCGCTGTTGCGAAATGACCTCACAGTAAAGGAAATGATAGGGTATCTCGATACGGTTCGTGCGCAGGTTGATAAGCCGGTCAGCACGGCCGAACCTTGGCATGTATGGTTAAAGTATCCGCAACTTGCCGACCACGTTGACTACCTGGCAGTGCACATGCTGCCGTACTGGGAGAAGGTCCCTCTCGATTTTGCCATTGAATTTATCGTCGGTAAAATGAATAAATTAAGAGAGGCTTTTCCTGGTAAACCCATTGTTATTACCGAGGTAGGTTGGCCCAGTAATGGGCGGGCACGGGGTGCAGCAGTAGCTTCAAAATTGAACGAGGCGACATTTTTGCGGCGTTTTCTGGAGCGTGCCAGTAAGGAAAAGTATACCTATTATGTTATGGAGGCCTTTGACCAGCCCTGGAAGCAGGATACAGAGGGTGCGGTAGGTGCCTATTGGGGTGTGTATGATGTCGATCGGCAACCCAAATTTGAATTTTCCGAACCCATTGTCATGATTCCCGAGTGGTATTATCTTGCTATCATCTCAATCCTGATTGCAGCGATAACATTCTCAATGTTATTGGTCGACGGCAAATCCTTGCTGACACGTGCGCGCGGGTTTCTTGCCTTGATTGCCTACATGGCCGCTACCGCGTTTGTCTGGGTTGTTTATGACTATTCACATCAATACCTGTCTGTCATCACGATCGTCATTGGCGTGTTACTGATTATAGGCATGCTCGGTGTTATTGTTGTGCTCCTTATCGAGGCCCATGAATGGGCGGAAGCCTTATGGATAGGGGAGAAGCGAAGACCGTTTGTACAGGTCCCGGTGGCTGATAAGGACCTGAAAAAGGTTTCTATCCATTTGCCGATCTATAATGAACCCGCTGATATGGTGATCGAGACACTGCGGGCCATATCAGTCCTCGATTATCCTGACTATGAAGTTATCGTGGTCGATAATAATACGAAAGACCCCTCAGTGTGGAAGCCGGTAGAAGAGTACTGTAGTACGCTTTCTCAATTCAGTTTTTATCACCTGGACGATTGGCCCGGATATAAGGCGGGTGCATTGAATTACGCGCTGGATAAAACCAGTGTCGATGCGGAAATTATTGCTGTGGTGGATAGTGATTATCAGGTTGAGCCAAATTGGTTGCGCGATCTTTGTCCGCAATTCAGTAATGAGAAGATTGCTATAGTACAGGCACCGCAGGATTACAGGGATAATACACAGAGTGCTTTCAAGTCAATGTGTTATAACGAGTACAGAGGGTTCTTTTATATCGGTATGGTGACGCGCAACGAACGTAATGCGATTATCCAGCATGGCACCATGACCATGATCCGAAGAAAGGTTCTCGAAGAGGTCAATGGTTGGGGGGAATGGTGTATTACGGAGGATGCAGAGCTTGGCCTCAAGATATTCGAGTTTGGATATGAGGCGACATATATTGCCAAAAGCTACGGAAAAGGTCTGATACCGGATACCTTCATCGATTATAAGAAGCAGCGGTTTCGTTGGGCTTATGGTGCCATGCAGATCATTAAACAGCATGCGCGTGTGTTGCTGGGCCGTGAGAAAAGCCAGTTGAGTAGAGGGCAGCGCTATCATTTCCTCGCGGGGTGGTTGCCCTGGATAGCCGATAGCGTTAATTTGATATTCACGATGATCGCCATTTTCTGGTCTGTTATCATGATCATGTCACCTGATCAGGTTGATCCACCACTTGTCATGTTTACATTGTTGCCCATTACCTTGTTCTGTTTCAAGATAGCCAAAATGCTGTATTTATACCGTGGCATCCAGGTTGTTAATTCAACTGTCCAGATCTTGTCGGCCACTTTGGCCGGATTGGCTTTGTCTCATACTATCGCCAAGGCAATGCTGTTGGGCTTGGTTAAAAACCGGTTGCCTTTTTTCAGGACGCCTAAAAAAGCGCATACGAATACCGTACTCAAGGCATTGGCTTCTGCCCGTGAAGAGGCCTTGTTGATGGTGGCATTATGGTTGGCGCTCTATGCGCTGACCCTGAGAGAAGATGCCAATACACTTGACCTGATATTATGGATCGTATTATTGGGTATTCAGTCCATCCCTTATGTTGCATCTGTGCTGGTTTCTGCGATTAGTGCGATACCAGAGCGTAAAAAAGAATAGGCCAATTAGATCAACTGGAAGTAGCACCCTCCATCTTATTATGGTTTTTGTCTGGTGAATTCTTGTGTGGACCGTAGCAGCGAAGCAAGCTGTCACTAAAGCATGCTATTGCACAGATGCTTGTATTCTGCGCGCTATGACGCAGTACTTCGTATCCATCAGCTTTTTCTGATAGTCTTTGGATAATCCCTATTCTGACAAGTATTAGTATTATTCAAAAAAATCAATGTCTGATTCATGCCATTACAGTAGTTATAAGTAGACGGAAGGGGGGGTGACTATTTTATTTGCAAAATACATAATGGATGCCATGAGTATTAATTGCCAGGCTATAACACGGGACGCAGATATTCATTTTATGCCAATTAATGCCGGTCCAATCCGGTGGTATTATTATGATAATGAGCGTGGTTAATTGAAGTAGATGACGATTTTAGAAATTTTGATATTAATAAGTATATCCATGAATCAATGAAAATATTTAATTCACAGGGCTTTAGCCGACATCTTTCACTGGTGATCAATCGCTACAGTATTTTTTTGCTGGGCATTTACTTGTATGTGCTGGTAGTAGGCTATCGAGGTGGAATCGATTCAAGACTGTTTTATTCGCAATGGACCGAGCTGCTGCTATTGCTCTACTTCTATATCTATTTTTATTTCATTCTTAAACATCATCGTTGGCGTTCTCTACTGGCTGCTTTGCCCATTATCGCCGGGTATCTGGTGCAGGATGCGTACTATCTTTTTTATGGTAAGGTTTTCCGTTTAATTGAAATTCTGGAGTTGCCAGAGCTGTTGCAGGTGATAACGTTTGGCTATGGGGTGATGGTAGTCGTTTTTCTGATAGTGCCTTTGATGCTGTTTTTTTCAGTGATCAATTATCGCAAACTGCATGTAATAACGATGGGTGCGCTACCACTTGGCCTGCTTTCTGCGCTCATTATTGTTTCGCCGAATGCGTACACCGATTTTATTCATGCGTATGGTAATGGTGTGGTCATTTATTCTGATACCAGTAGCGTTGAAAAAAATGGTCGATATACGATGCTGTTTTATAAAGAAGCACAGCGACTGAATGCATTAACGATGACCGAACCCTATCGTAAACGTGTAGAGTACGAGCAGATAGCAGAAACAAAAGCAGAAAATTTAAGACAGCACAGTAATCATCAGAATGTACATTTAATCGTGCTCGAGAGTTTCCTGGATCCGCGGTTATTCAGACGAGCCAGTTTTAATCGTTATCCGGTTCATCCGGACTTTGAGAAAATATTCGGAAAAAAGTTGGGTTTGTCGATGTCTTCAGTCTTTGGTGGGGCGACTGCTCAAGCAGAATTTGAGGTGTTGTGTGGCGTACCTGCCCTGGAAAAACTGTCCAGTGTGGAATTTAATGTTTTTACCGGTTCCCCTGTCTATTGTTTGCCTGGTATTCTCGAGAAAACAGGTTATCGTACAATAGCGACCAATGCCTACAAGCCCAATTTTT
>Ga0209633_10002279_pt1 | contig 18719 bp, 16 predicted proteins | sample Cruoilmetagenom1_FD_187290 | JGI IMG/M metagenome (GOLD analysis project Ga0209633, IMG submission 187290) | Oil polluted marine microbial communities from Coal Oil Point, Santa Barbara, California, USA - Sample 1 (SPAdes) (version 2) | ecosystem: Environmental > Aquatic > Marine > Oil seeps ... | reverse complement strand
GTTTTGAAAATTTTAAGCAGATTTTTTGAACTAAATGAAGCTTCAACGGTATCTATACCATAGTGTTTAGATTTTATTATAGGCGGGCTAGAGGTAATACCCGCAACAAGAACCTCATGGTTACTTTCCTTAAGCAGTCTACACAAATTTACCGCATACCAGGCTGAGGCATTGTACCATCTAACATTTATAATATGCAAAAAACGCATTATATCATTTCTATATAATTAGTCTGCCTGTCTCCTTAAATAAGTTGGAATTTCCAAATCCTCAACATTAGCGCTTTCCACACCACCTAAGGCCTTATCATAGCGTTTAATATTTTTAATTGTTTGAGCCATTGATGATGCTTCAGGAGAGGGATTCTTAATATATTGTTCAAGCTTGATAGTTTGTGGTTTAGATGAACCTATCCCTGTTGCAAAAATAGTAACCCTAATTTTTCCATCCATAGTCTTATCTTCAACCACACCATGGAAAATATCTGCACATTCTTCCACACTCTCATGAACTATCTGGCTGATATTTGTATATTCAAACATTGTCATATCTCCACCACCAGTGATATTTATAAGTATCCCTTCTGATCCCTTAATATTAGCATCGAGTAATAAAGGACTGGCCAGAGCAAGTCTTGTGGCTTCCTTGTCTCTATTGTCCCCTGAAGCCTCTCCAATACCCATAAGCGCCATCCCTTTCGATTCCATAATAGCTTTTATATCAGCAAAATCCACATTCACAATACCAGTAGAATTAATTGTGTCTGCAATCCCTTGTGTTCCCTGCCTCAACACGTCATCAGCTATTCTATAAGCTTCTTTAAACGTCGTATTTTTATCAATAACATCAAGGATACGATCATTAGGAACAACTATATATGTATCCACATGCTCCTTAAGCATTTTAAGCCCTGCTTCTGCAATGAGCACTCTCTTTCCCTCTGTCCAGAACGGTTTTGAAACAACTGCAATAGTCAAAGCACCAAGATCTCTGGCAATACTGGCAATAACCGGAGCAGCGCCAGTTCCTGTTCCCCCTCCCATCCCTGCCGTTATAAATACAAGGTCAGAACCTTTAAGAACATCTGATATTGCTTCAACATCTTCCACTGCAGCTTTTCTGCCAATTTCTGGGTTACCACCTGCTCCAAGCCCTCTTGTCAGATCAGCCCCAAGCTGAACTTTAATTGAAGCTTTGTTCCTCGCAAGATCTTGGCCATCAGTATTTGCTGCTATAAACTCTACCCCTGAAATACCTGCATCAATCATATTGTTGATAGCATTGCCTCCTGCACCACCAACTCCAATTACCTTTATCACTGCTCCAGATTTAAACTCTTCGAATTCTATCATTGTATTACCCCCTGCATTATTGTAAAGCAAAAGACTCAGTAAGTGTACTCTACTCCTTGACGCTTTATATTAAAAAAATTCATTAAACCAACTTTTCATCCTTTCTATGACCTTGCTAAATACTCTTTCGTCACTCCCTTTAGAGATCTTGTTTCTATTGTGCCCCTTATTGGCAGCATGAAGTGTAAGGCCAACAGCTGTAGCATAAATAGGATCATTCACTATATCTGTTAAACCACAAACTTTTCCTATACTACTGCCAACTCTAACTGGCATATCAAATATAGAGGATGCTAAATATTCAATCCCTTCAAAATTTGCTATACCTCCAGTTAAAACTATCCCCCCCCCTACAATATCTATCAGTTGTTTTTTTTGAATCTCACCTAAGAACAATTGGAAAATTTCTTCTGCTCTTGCCTGTAATATTTGAGTTAATACAGGTCTTGATATTTTGCGAGGAGATCTCCCACCTACCGAGGGGATATCTACTACATCATCCTCTGCAACACTGGGCAACCATACGCACCCATACATTTTTTTTATTCTTTCTGCCCCATATTCAGGAATATTTAGCCCGATAGATAGATCTCTAGTAAAATTATTACCTCCAAGCTGAAGAACAGCTGTGTGATGTACTGTACCTTTTCTGAAAACTGCCATATCAGTAGTGCCACCACCACCATCGATGAGACAAACCCCTACTTCCTTTTCATCCTTCGTCAAAACAGCATCACTTGAAGCAAGTTGTTCTAAAACAATATCATCAACAGAAATACCAGCCTTTTCGCAGCTTCTTAATATATTCTGAGCAAAGGAAACGGCACCTGTAACAATATGAACATCAACCTCAAGCCTTATACCTCCCATACCGATAGGATCTCTTATCTCACCCTGTCCATCTAAAATAAACTGCTGAGGTATGATATGCAGCGCCTCACAGCCAATAGGGATATTCACTGCTGTAGCCGACTCTATAACCCTCTCCACATCTTTATTTGTTACTTCTCTCCCTTTTACAGCTACCAATCCTCTGGAATTAAAACTTTTTATATGACCGCCGGCAATTCCCGTGCAAACACTTCTAATTTCTGTGCCCGACATTCTCTCTGCATCAATTATAGATTCAATTATAGACTTTACTGTTGCGTCTATATTTATCACAACCCCTTTTCTGAGACCATTGCTGCCAGCATGCCCCATCCCTAGAATATCTATTGAACCATTACTGTTTTTTCTTGAGACAACTGTACATATTTTTGTTGTTCCTATGTCAATACCAACATAAATATTATCCTTTTTCATATAGCAACCCATTTATATATATTTTATCTGCTACTCTTAGATCGGCATATTCAATATTTTTATATAATTTAACTAAACTATTTTTAAATACATTATAATTTTGTTTAAAAGTGTCACTTTCATAGCATCCAACTAACCTAAAATCTCCACTAATAATTTCAAAAAAACTCCTATTTAGATTTATCTTTTTAATATCATCGAATGCTAAAATCTTATAGATCTCAGCAAAATTATTCAAAAATTGCTCATTTATCTTACTGCTGCTATACACTTTAATGTCTTTACAATCTGTTCTTATTTTGTCCCCATCATAAGTAAATTGATAACATGCTCCACCGTATTCCATCTTGAAAACAGGGATTTTTTCATAAATAAGGATTTCAACAGTATTTGGATACACTTTTTGTAACTCAACTTTTTTAATCCACTGATCTTCAAAAACCATATTTTTATCTAATTTTATGTCAAAGATATTCTTGCCTGCTATGTCAGCTATAATCTTTTCTTTATCTTTGATATTGGAGTTTAAAATACCTTTTATATTAACGCTTGACACTGTAAAATAACTGCTATCTCTTAACCAGGTTATTACACTATCACATACGATATAAACGAGAAACAATATCCCTATTGTTATGATAGGCTTAATGATAGTCAGCTTCATTGTCAGCTCTTAATTGACTTATTATTTATATTTATTTCATCTAATTTAATAAAATAATCAGCTATCTCCGTTGACAAAGAGGTTATATTTCCTGCACCCAGTGTAACAAAGATAGTTGCTTTATTTTTCATATTTTCTGTAGTTTTATATAGCATATCCTTATCCCCATAAGAGAGATAAAAGACATCTTTAAATCCATGTTTTTTTACTTCATCAACAAGTATTTCCGAATCCGCTCCATCTATATATTCCTCTCCGGCAGGATACACATCAGTTATAAAAAGCTTATCTGCATCAAAGAAAGCTTTCGCAAATTCATTCATAAGGATTTTTGTTCTACTAAATCTATGAGGCTGAAATATCACAACTACACGATATCCTGGACAAGCTTCCCTTATAGCTTTTAAGGTTACCTGTATTTCTGCAGGGTGATGTCCATAATCATCAATAACAATTTTATCTTTACTTTTATATTTTATTGTAAGACGTCTCAATACCCCGCCAAACTTCTCCATAGCATTTTTTATTGTTTTAAAAGGAATCTCAAATTCAAGGGAAACCGCAACAGCCGCAAGAGCATTTAAAACATTGTGTATACCAGGAAGATTCAGTTTTATTCTACCTAAATGACCTTTTGATGAAATTACATCAAATGCTATTGAAAACCCATCTTTGACTATGTTACTAGCTTTTATGTCTGCACTAGCCTTGATGCCGTAAGTAATAAATTTCTTTTCAATAAAGGGAATTATATCAGATACATTAGGGTCATCCAGGCAGAGAGCATTAAAACCATAAAAGGGAATCTTGTTTGCAAAAGATATAAAAGACTGCTTAGTCTCCTCTAACGTTAAGTAGGTATCAACATGTTCTCTGTCTATGTTCGTAATAACTGCTACAGTGGGATGTAATACCAAAAATGATTTATCACTCTCATCTGCCTCACAAATCATAAGATTACTAAGACCATAAGAAGCGCTAGCTTTACTTTTTCTTAATCTTCCTCCAATAATTACAGTAGGATCTAGTTTTGCACAATTAAAAATCTCGGCAATCATAGAACTAGTCGTTGTTTTCCCATGACTACCACTGATAGCTATGGAATATTTCATTCTCATAAGCTCACCAAGCATTTCACCACGTTTGATAACAGGTATATAGTTTTCTCTGGCACTCAATATTTCAACATTATCCTCTTTAATTGCAGATGAATAAACCACAACATCTACGTTTTTAACGTTTTCCGATGTATGCCCAATAACAATATGAATGCCGTTGGATCTGAGATAACTAATATTAACACCATCACTCTTATCTGAACCAGTAACTACAAAACCCATATTATGCAGTATTTCCGCTATACCACTCATCCCGATACCGCCAATCCCTACAAAATGTATTTTTTTGAATTTTCCAAAGATATCAGGCAACTTCCATCTCCATTATTATAATATCCGCACTTTTTTTAATTTTTACATTTTTTAAATTTTGTGCCATTTTATCATAACTTCTATGTATTTCTTCAATATAGCCGATGAGCTTGTCAGTATTTCCTTCTTTCTCAGTTATTATTTTTGCAAAACCCATTTTTTGCGCATATATTGCATTATACATTTGATGATTATCGGCAGACAGCTTTAAAGGAATAAAAATAGTAGGTCTTTTTGCATAAATAGCCTCAAAAAGACTGCCAGAACCGGCTCTAGAAATAATAATATCTGTCCATTCATACAAATTTTTTATATTATCTATAAATGGGTATATTTTCAAAGAATCATCAGGTTTTATCCCACATTCTTGATACATGTATACAGTTTCATTATAAAGTTTTATTCCAGTCTGATGCACCAAACAAAACCCTTTTTCCAATAATTTTTTTGCACTAGCTACAATCAATTTATTAATATATCTACTCCCCTGACTTCCACCTGTTATAACTATATTCATTCCCAATTTTTCTTTAAAAGTAACATCTAGAAACTCATTTCTTACAGGATTACCTGTAACCACTATTTTACCTTTCACTCTACCGGTATTATCAAAGCTTAAAAAAACTTTTCTTGCATAGGGAGCTAAAATTCTATTCGTGAGTCCCATGACTGCATTTTGTTCATGAATATATATTTCATTCCTCCTCAATATCCCTGCAATACCCATACTTGCTGATGCAAAACCACCGAATAAAAGAACCTTATCTCCTTGCCTCAGCAATTTTAATGATTTAAAAACTTCTATAATCAAAAAAAAGATTGACTTAAGCTTATTTAATACGGATACACCCTTAAATGGCAGCACCTTCTGCTGGATATATTTATATTTTTTCTGATCCAAAATTTTCTCATCATTTTTTCTATCAGAAACTACAAACAGGGGCTCTCTATTTATTTTTATAAGTGCTTCACCAACAGCAATAGCAGGGAATAGATGTCCTCCTGTTCCTCCGCCAGCCAAGATCACCCTCATTCTAATCCTCCACACTTCTTATGATTAATCCGGCAAAAAACATATTTGTAACAAGAGCAGAACCTCCATAACTTATAAACGGTAAAGCTATCCCTTTTGTAGGCAAAAGTCCCAAAATCACACCAAGATGCATTAGCGTGGGCATAAATATCATCATACCTATCCCAAATATAAAATAACTCTTAAAATTGTCTTCAAATTTTAATGATTGCCTTACACATATGTAGAACAAATATAATATTAGAAAAAATATTAACACAGCACCTATAAAACCTAACTCCTCACTAATTACTGAAAAAATAAAATCAGTATGTATCTCCGGTAAAAAATAAAGTTTCTGGGAACTATTCCCAATACCTTTGCCAAAAATACCCCCACTGCCAACAGATATAAGTGATTGAATTAATTGATAACCTGATGTCTCTTTATACTCCCATGGGTTCATAAAGCTTATTATCCTCGTTCTTCTATAACCAACAAAAAACATGGAGATAATAAATGGTAAAATAAAAAGAAATACACCCAGTAGATGTTTTATATTAATACCACTGATAAAAAATAAGATAAATGCCACTAGTGCAATCATTAATGCAGTCCCCGTATCAGGTTCCAAAAAAATAAGGACCACCATTAAACCAAGTAAAAAACAAGCTGGCAAAAATCCTGACAATAAATCTTTCAACTTTTCCTTTTTTTTATCCAGATAATGGGCAATATATAGCACAGCGGTAAACTTCGCTAACTCAGAAGGTTGTATATTTATAATAGGAAGTATTATCCATCTATGAGCACCATTTAACGGTCTAAAAAAGAATACTAACAGCAAAAGACCTAACGTTAAAAAATAGAAGATTACAACATGTTTTCTGTAGTAATCAAAAGGTATATTATATGCCGCAACCATAAACATAAGCCCCACAAGAATAGCTGCAAATTGTTTAGATAAAAAATAATAATCAGACTTACCCAATCTCCATGCTTGTACTGAACCAACTGAATAAGCATAAATTAGACCTACAATAATCAATGTAATTACAACCAAAAATATTCTGCCTTTATCATCCAACTTATACAGCATTCTTTGAATCCCTCATATCATATACATATTGTGTAAAACACTCCCCTCTTTCTTCAAAACTATTAAATGAATCAAAACTGGAGCAAGCAGGAGAAAACAATATAGTATCACCTGGCATTGCAAGACTGCTCGCTTCTAAGACTGCATCTTTTAACAATTTAATACTATAAATTTTAGACTTAATTCTACCAGAGAGACTATCATAGATTAAACTTGAAGATTCTCCAAATAATATGAGATGTGAAACAATGCGGTTAATTTCTTCACTCAATAAAAGGAAATCACCTGTTTTATATCTGCCGCCAAGCATTAATATTGTTTTTGAAGTTGAGCTTCTCAAGGCAGCCAGGGTGGACTCGACAGTAGTACTTTTTGAGTCATTTATATATTTAACTTCATTAACATAACCCATATCCTCACATCTGTGGGGTAAACCTTTAATATTAGATATAAGGACTGTGCAATCACCCGAAAGAGGGTAGATTTCATTTACAATTAATAACGCATATGAAAGATTGATAAGATTGTGAAACCCATATAAACCAAAATTTTCCAAATCAACATAAAAATGATCAAAAAATAATCTCTTTTCATCAAATTTCAGGATTTTAGAAAGCGTTTCATCCAGATATACTTTTCTCCCTTTAAAATCTGCTGTCTTTGTCCTGAATTTATCATCGTCGGGTAATAGAACAAATCCACCATTTTTTACAAATTTAGTAATTGACAATTTGGTTTTTATATAATCTTCATAACTTTCATATCTATCTGTATGATCAGGGGTAATATTTGTAATGCAGGCTCCTGAGACTACAAAACTGTCAAGTAAATCAATTTGAAAACTGCTAAGTTCAAGGATATAAAGATTATATTTATTTGCATGAATTGCTTCTGAAAAAGTCTTGCCAATATTCCCGCAAAAAGCTGCTCTTTTCCCCATGTTGCTAAGTATTTGCGCTGTTATATAGGTTACGGTAGATTTGCCATTTGTCCCAGTTATCGCTATAATTTTATGGCTATCTTCAATCTGTTCATATGCCAGGGCTATTTCACTAGAGATTTTCTCTTTAGGAATTGAAAGATTTCTTATATCAACACCAGGACTAATGATTACCCTATCATAAATGCCGCTCTTAAATCCATGTATGTTCTCATAGGCATCAATTTTATCATCAAAAATATCAATACAGGGATTACCCTTCTTCTTCAGAAGATTAACCGCTGCCTGTCCACTTTTGCCATACCCTAAAACTGCTATTTTCACATTTACCTCAACTTTAGTGTGCTTAGCGCCAATAATGCAAAAATAAATGAAATTATCCAAAACCTAACTATAATTTTAGGCTCAGACCAATTTTTTAATTCAAAATGATGATGTATAGGCGCCATTTTAAAAAGTTTTTTCCCTTTTGTTGCTTTAAAAAAACCTACTTGCAAAATAACCGATATGGTTTCAATAACAAAAACTATACCCACAATCGCCAGCAGAATCTCTTGTTTTGTGATTACTGCAATTGTGCCTAGGGCTGAACCTATAGGAAGACTCCCCAAATCACCCATGAAGACAGATGCAGGAAAAGCATTAAACCATAGAAAACCAAAACCTGATCCTACCATTGCGCTGCAAAAAACAGCTAATTCTCCACTACCTCTTATATACTCGATATTTAAATATTCTGAGAATGCAATATGGCCTGTGAGATATGAAAAAAGTGCAAATGTTCCAAATGCTATAACAGAGGGCATTATTGCAAGTCCATCAAGTCCATCTGTCAAATTTACAGCATTGGACGTTCCAACTATAACAAATATGGCAAAAAAGTAATAATAGAACCCTAAATCAAAAACCATGTTCTTAAAAAATGGAAATAACAGTATTGTTGCATTACCTGTGGAATTAACTTTTATTATAAAATAAACAGCAATACAAGCAATTACGCTTTGATATAGAAACTTTACCCTTGCTTTTATCCCGTTTGGCTGACCTCGCACAGTTTTTATATAATCATCTATAAAACCAAGGATAGATGTGGACATGAAAACCAGGAAAATTATCCAAATATACACATTTTTAAGATCTGCCCACAATAACGTAGCAAAAACCGTACTTAATATAATCAACACCCCCCCCATTGTGGGAATGCCTTCTTTAACTTTATGACATTCAGGCTCATAACCTTTAATTTTTTGTGAAAGTTTTAAATTCTTTAAATAAGAAATTACCCAGGGACCTAAAACGAGGGATATAAAAAAAGCTGTTATTAATGCGTAGACAGACCTAAAGGTTATGTATCTAAAAACATTGAAAATAGGATAATAATCATGTAGAGGGTAAAAAATATTATATAGCATCTTTTATCTCTGCATTATTTTTTATTGAATCAATGATATCTTCAAACCTGTTTACCCTTGCAGCTTTAACCAAAATAAAAGCGGCTCTTAAATCTTTTACTAATTCGATAGTTTCTTCCTTTGTTTTCCTGATTTTTATGTTACTACTTTCATTAAACTTTAAATACTCCTCACCACAAAATATAAAATTAATCGTTTTATTATTCATTGCTTCTTCAACTATTTTCCCATATAGCATTTTCTCATATCCATCTATTTCTGCCATAGAACCTATGATTGCAACTTTATCACCATCACCAAGCCTTGAAAAATTTCTTATTGCGCTTATGATAGATTCGAAAGGAGCATTATAAGTATCATCTATCAATGTTAAATTATCTTGAATTATGATTTCACCTCTGCCATCCAGAGAATCAAAATCTTCTAGAGCATCACTGATATCGGCATGCTGTATTCCTCGTGCTAAAGCCAAAGCAATACATGGAAGGCTATTTATAGCATAATGCTGATAAAAATGTCTTATACAAAAATCATAACTCTGTTCTTTATATTCCACCGAATACGTAGTACCTATACCACTGATACCTGTACTACTAATATAAATATCAGCATTATGGTTAATGCCAAATGTTTTGATATTAATTTCTTTATTAAGACCTTCCACAACTCTATCAAACAAGTTTTTAAAGTCACTATTTATCCATAACGTCCCACTTCTCATGGCTTTAACAACAGAAAATTTTTCATACGCAAGTTCCTTAAAATTACTAAAATTCCCTATATGAGAATAACCGATGTTTGTAATAATGGCGGTGTCAGGGCCTATATATCTTGCCAGGTTTTCAATCTCACCTTTATTGCTGGTACCTATCTCAAAAATTGCAACAGAAGCTGTTAAGTCTATGTTAGAGCAAGAAATAGATACTCCAAGTTCATTATTATAGTTTTTGTAGGATCTATAGATATTTTTGCCCTTCGACAATACCGCTGATAATATTTCTTTTGTTGATGTTTTACCAACGCTTCCTGTAATAATTATTTTTTCTCCATCGAAAACAGATAATATGTAAGAACCGAGTTCTTTTAGGGAATCAATAGAGCTATTAACTAATATTTTGTTGTCCTTTACTTGCTTATAAGCCTCTTTGTTATCAAGAACAGTGAGACCTGCACCTTTGGACAATGCTTCATGCGCAAAAAAGTTTCCATCTAAATGTTCCCCTTTTATACCGAAAAATATATCACTTACTCTTACCGTTCTACTGTCAATACTGGCCTTATTGAAAGATATTTTCCTGTCACATTTATAGTCAATCACATTATGAAAAATATCAAAAATATCTATCTCTATCACTAATTCACCTTTGATAGTTCCTTAATCTCTTCGCGATCATCAAAATGTTTTTTTTCTTTTCCGATAATCTGGTAATCTTCATGCCCTTTGCCTGCTATCAATACAATATCACCTCTACTTGATAAGCTATAAGCCAATTTAATAGCTTCCCTCCTATCAGCTTCAATATACACTTTATCTCGGTCTGTAATTCCTTTAAGTATTTCTAATATAATACTTTCAGAATCTTCAGTCCTTGGATTATCACTAGTCAATATAACCATATCAGAATATTTTTCCGCAATGCTTCCCATACGGGGGCGTTTAGTTATATCTCTATCTCCTCCACACCCAAAAACAGTTATTAGATTTGTTTTTTTAAATGGAACTAGTGTTTTAAGTACGTTTTCCAGAGCATCATCAGTGTGCGCATAATCTACAAAAAAACAAATTCCATCTTTATCCAGCTTTTCGAGTCTGCCTGGAACACACCTCAATGTCCCAATCCCTTTTATAATGCTATCAATATCCAACCCCAGGATAAAGGCTCCCCCTGCAGCAGCGACTATATTATATAAATTATGTTTCCCTACCAAATGAGACATTATCTCTATATTATTTTTATCAAAAATTTGTATTTTTGCTTTTACCCCATCTATTGAAAATTCATTAGATATGACTTTTATATCTGCATCCCTCTCCAAAGAATAAGAATATTTTGCAATTTCAGCATCTCTATATAATCTTTTCCCATATTCATCATCGATATTAATCAAAGCTATTGAAGAATAACTATTAGAAAATAACTTTTTTTTAGCGTTATAATAATCATCCATATTTTCGTGATAATCCATATGATCACCACTCAAATTTGTAAAGATTGCCAAATCAAATCTGAAACCATAGACCCTATCCTGTGCTAATGCGTGAGATGAAACTTCCGCAACAAGAATATCAGCAGACTCTTGTATACCTTCAGAAATAAGTTTATAAAAAACATAGGGACCAGGCGTTGTCGTATCAGCTGGTAAACTTTTGTTCACTATTTTATAGTTAGTTGTACTAAGTCTGACAGACCTTAAACCACTAAGGTTATATATGCTATCCATTAAATATGATATGGTTGTTTTCCCATTGGTACCCGTAACTGCAGCAGATGATTTAAAACAACCTGGAAAAATAGAAAAATAATTTTTGATTATAATCGCTGAGGCAATTCTTCCATTATCCACTCTTATGAAAGGGAATCCTTCTACAGCCTTTTCTGTAACAAAAGCTATTACCCTGCCCGTATTAAATAATCGATCTACAATTGAATGAGAATCAAAGTTTGCACCTTTATAGGCAATAAACAGAGAATCTTCTTTCAAATTATTTGAGTTGTAAGATATCTCTTTGATATCAATATCAAGTAATGATATATCACTAATTTCCAAAATATCTACACCACTAAGAAGCTTTTTTAGTATCATAATTAGCCATAATCCTTTTAATATTGAAACCAAACTTTATTGCTACCTGTTCAGCAATCTTTCTAAAGGTTATTGCTGCTGTGGATCCCCCATATATTGAAGTTCTTGGGCTATCAAATATAACAACCATAGCAATTTTAGGGTTTTCATATGGGAAAAAACCAACAAAGCTAGCGACATAATCTCTTTTAGAATATCTTGCATTTTTTACATCAAATTTTTGTGCTGTACCTGTTTTCCCTGCAATTTTAAAAAAATCGGATCGAGCTCTCTTACCAGTACCTTCTTCTACCACATCTTTTAAGAGAGTACTCAACGTTGACGATGTTGCGCTACTAAATATTCTCTTATATTGTTCAGAACTAAATTCATTACCCGGCACTATTCTATCAATAATTTTGGGTTTTACAAGAAATCCACCATTGGCTATTGCAGCACAAAATCTCAGCATCTGTAGTGGGGTAACCATTAATTCTTGTCCCATAGACAGCGAAGCCATGGAAAGACCTGACCATTCTCTATAATCTCTTAGTTTGCCACCCTCCTCGGGCATACCCTGGATTCCTGTTTTGCCATTAAATCCAGCTACTTTCAAAAACTGATAAAAAGCTTGGGGTGTTGATTTTTCAGCCAATTTCACTGTACCAATATTACTGGATTTTATTAAAATTTCATGAGGGGTTAATAACTTATAACGATGAACATCATTAATTGTGTGTCCATGCAGCCGATATGAGCCATCACCACAATCCACTTTGACACTGTTATCTACAAGTCCACTTTCAAAAAGGTGACCAAAGGTAACCGCTTTAAAAATAGACCCAGGTTCAAACAAATATAGTGTCAATTTATTTTTCCAAAATTCCTTTGAATAGTCTTCAAATCTATTAGGATTAAAAGAAGGAGCTGATGCCACAAATAGGAGTTCACCATTAAATACATTCATCGCAGCAACAACACCCATTTTAGCGCCGTACCTGGTCATATCTTCCTTAAGTATTAGTTCTGCTGTTTTTTGCAACTCCATATCAACAGTAAGATACACATTTGTCCCTCTGTTTTTTTTCTCAATATCCTCATCTATTTTTATAAGTTCCCCTTTACTATCTCTCATAAAATAAAATCTTTTTTCATCACTTTTTAAGGTTGAATCTAATAAGTATTCTATGCCATATAAACCCTGATTATCAACTCCTGTAAAACCAATCACACCTGCTAATGTTTCATTGCCTGGATAGTATCTATTTTCATGCTTTATTATATTGATTTTACTATAATACCGTTTAGCTTTTATAGCTTTTTCTATACTGACACCTCTGTCAAGCCATATAAAACCTTCGCTATTTTTTATTTTTTTTATCTTAGAATAACTGAGACTAATACCGGCTTTACTTAATGCCTTGCTTAAAACATTTACATTTTCGATATCTCTACCAAATATAAATAGTGATGCATTTTTTTTATCAAGGGCTATAATATTGCCTTTCTTATCCAATATTTTGCCTCTGTTGTCCATTACACTAACTTCTTTAACGGACTGTATATGAGATAATTTTGTATAGTGATCATGGTTCACAACCTGGATATAGAAAAGTCTTATAACAACACACACTGAAAATACTAAAACAAAAAAAGTAATAAATAGTATCTTCTGTTTTTTACTCAACATAATAAACCTTATTTATTTCAGGTAAATTTAATCCATGCTTTTTACCAAGCCCATATAATCTCTCTTTATCCTTTAAATTATTGACCTTTTCAAATAAATATTGATGTTCTATTTTTTTATTACTTACTCTTCTATCCAACTCCGATAAATCATAGCCTATCTTGACACATTGCAGCCTCACTACCACAACAAAAATCAAAAAAACCAAAAAAAACAATAAAAATAAAACCCCTCTCATATTGAATCCAATTACATTTATGTTCAGTCCATATTCAGCACTTCTCATCATACCCTCTCAGCTGCTCTAAGTTTTGCACTTCTGGATAAAGGATTGCGCTGTATCTCCGGTGGTGAAGCACTAATAGGCTTTTTGGTTAAGATCGTAAATGTCTTTTGTTTGTTACATATACACACAGGATATTCAACGGGACAGATACAATCTTTGGCATAGTAGTTTAACATCTCTTTAACAAGCCTATCCTCCAGTGAATGGAAAGAAATAAAGACAACTCTCCCCCCTATGGATGTTATTTTGTCAATTTTCTGCAACAAGAACTCAATAGCTTCCAACTCTTTATTAATAAAAATTCTGATTGCTTGAAAAGTTTTGGTAGCAGGATGTATCTGATTTTTTTGATGCCTTTTTGGTATTGCTTCTTTTATAATATTTGCAAGTTTTACTGTGCTATCTATCTTATTTATAGAACGACTCTTAACTATAAAATCCGCAATTCTATTTGCAAACCGATCTTCACCATATTTCATAATAATTTTTGCAATGGCCTCCTGAGAAAAACCATTGACTACATCATAAGCAGCCAAGCTACCCTCTGCATCCATCCTCATATCCAAAGGACCATCCTTTCTAAATGAAAAGCCTCTCCTGTCATTATATAATTGATAGGACGACATACCAAAATCTGCATACAAACCGTCAACCTTACAGATCCCCAATTCATCTAAAACAATATTTATATCTTTAAAATTAGCTTTAAAAACAGTTACGTTATCATTATATTTAAACTTCTCTTGAAGCCTTGCTATAGCTTCAGCATCCCTGTCAATAATCAATAGCCTGCCCTTTGGGGTTATGCTTCTCAAAACTATTTCAGCATGGCCTCCACCACCTCCAGTGCAATCCACAAATATTCCATCTTTTTTATTATGGACATTAAGATATTTGTCCAATTCAGCAGGCATTACAGCTTCATGGTGAATTGTTCCATTCATAAATTTAGCTCTGGAAATTGGCTGCTTACTGTCTCAAATATCCCTCTTACATTTATCTCTTTATATTCATCCTCCCATTTTTCTTTTGGCCATAATTCAATTTTATTCATCTGCCCTGTCACAACACATTCATCCTGCAAATTTATACTTTGCCTTAATAAAGGAGGGATTAGTATCCGTCCAAGTTTATCTATTAAAACTTCCTCAGCGGTAGAATATAAATATCTCAAAAATTTCTTGCCATTAGTATCTTTTGGAGGATTTAATTCCCAAATTTTTTCCAATTTGATCCATTCCTGTATTGGGTATGCAACTATGTGTGATCCCAATGGCACAAGTATTAGCTCCTCATCCCCATATTTTGATTTCAAGGCTTCTCTAAACCTGGAGGGGATACTAATTCTCCCAGAGCCATTTATTGTATGTATACTTTTGCCTTTGAAGCTTGTAGATATATTCATAACATTCTATACCATTACATAACATTCTATTCCACATGATAGCTAATCATACAAAACGATGTCAAGTAAAATAATTGAAAATATAGAAATAATTTTATAGTACACAAATGTTATTGGGAAAAATTATGAAACGATATCTCGTTTTATTCAGGCAAACCTATGTTTATAGGGTGTCAACATAAGACAAGATTTACAGCCTTATATGCACATAAGCGAAGGGCAGGCTAATTTTTAAAAAAAGAAAAAATTAAAAACCGCACAAACAGTGTTTTATTTAAAAGAAATTCTGTATTTTTTTAGCAATTCATCTGGGATATATGATGATTTAGCAATTTTTAGAGCCATTTTTCCAAGATCTTGCTCAAAATTTAGATAGCTATATTTTTCTTCTAACCTTTTTGCAAAATTATTATATATGAATTGATAAATTCCTTTAAATTTTCTTTTCCCTTTTGCAAAATGAACGACAAAGGTGTCTCTTGTTATTTCTTCGCCCATGATAAAACCGGCAGGCTCCATATCAACATAGTAAATAACTCCACATAAATTTAATTCTGACATCAGATTTAAAGCCTCAAAACATGCCTCATAATCCGTATTTTCTTTTTTCTCTTGAACATCTGAAAGCCAAATATCTAGTATGTTCAATGCATCATCCTTATAGCTGACTGATAAAATTTTGGCTTCACTCCTGTACATGCTCTTGAATTGCTTTAATAAATTTCTTTTCTTATGTAATTTTCTTCCCTTGAATGTACTTAATTTATCTACAGTATATATATAGTCAGTATCACCTTCTGTGAAGTATGTTTTTCCCCCATGATTTTCGAAATATTCAATCAAATGTTCTTCTACAGGAAAAATAAAGTCAACATGAGCAGCAATTTCCTTTAAATAGTCAATATCAAGTAATGTCAGATCAACCGTTGGCATTATGTAGGTACATTCATCATAGGTTTTACCTTCGATAAACAACACTTTATCAAAAATAACCTTATGATCATGCTTGTCCCTGAATAAATACAAATTACTAAACAAATATTCTGATAGCCTAGAGCCTAACTTTTTTAGGTTACCGCTTAATTCATCCTTATGTTCTAAGGCTATATCTTCTTCACGCATGCGTAATCCACCTTTTACAAAAAAAACTCTTACTGACCTGTAATAACAACACAAATATCCCTTCACAAATGTTGACTTTTGTATTAATAATGCAGAATACATATAATATATTTTTTTAACTATTTTGCAATAAAATATAGTTAATTATAATGTGCAACTATTTAATATAGGTTGCGCAAATATAGATTTTGGTCCACATTGCCGTCAATCTATATATAATGTGAGGACATATGCTTTTTACTTATGCTTTATTATTTTATCTACTAGCTCTATTTTGTATTATATTATATTCCTTTATAAATATACGTTTTTCTAAAAACATATATACTATATTTGTTTTAATAGGATTATTGTTTAACGGCGCACATATAGTTAATAGATGGCTTTCTACCAAATATTTTCCCACAGCATCCTTATCTGATATTCTCATTTTCCTATGCTTTATACTTATATCAATGTCTATATTTATATCAATTAATTCAAAAAAACCGGCTATGGTATCCATAACGTTACCTTTTGTCCTTATATTGGGTATTTTATCAATGATTTTCTGGGATGAACCAAACGTGAAACTATACAATAACACATTTTGGCTATATATACATCTACCCAGTATAATTATTGGTACAGCATTCCTTATCTCATCTGCTTTTGCTAGTATAATGTACCTATATCAGGAAAAACGGTTACGGGGGAAAAATCATAATCTAATCTCTGAACAAATACCTCCACTTGAATTTATCGATAAGATAAACATATATTCCCTGATAGCTGGCTTTATTTTATTTACTATAGGTTTATTGTCTGGCATAATCTGGGATTTTTATGAAGTTGAACCTTACAAAATTAAGGCGAAGGTAATTTTTTCTGTATTAACATGGATAGTCTTCGGCTTGATTCTTTTTTTAAAAAACAAAAAAGGTCTTCCTCCAGGCAAATCAGCTTTATGGAGTATAATAGGATTTCTTTTCATATTTATAACCTATTTTGGCGTTGCCATCTTCCTAAGAGGTAATTGATGCAACTCACCGTTATAGGTTTAAATCATAACTCAGCTCCTATTGATATAAGAGAAAAATTTGCAGTCCATGAAAATATGCTTGAGAATCAATATAATAAGATACTTAATAATGAACGTATATATGAAGCAATGATTTTATCAACTTGTAATAGAGTAGAATATTATGCAGTAACTGATGATTATGTATGTAGTTTACGCTTACTTTCTAGCATTATAGAAGATAATAGTGTACAAGATAGTAATATACTAAAAAAGTATCTCTATATTTACTGTGGGGATGATGCTTTAATACATATATTCAGAGTGGCTACAGGTATAGACTCTTTAGTAATAGGTGAACCACAAATATTTGGACAGGTAAAGGATGCCTTTAATCATGCAAAACAATATGGAAATTTTTCTACTTTTTTAAAAAAACTTGAAGAAGAAACCATAAAAGTAGCAAAAAAAATAAGAACAAACACAAAAATAGCTAGAAATCCTATAACTGTAGCTTATGCAGCAATTCAAATGGCAAAGCAAGTATTTGGGAAACTTGAAAATAAAAATGCGCTTGTAATAGGCGCAGGTAAAATGTGTGAACTTGCAGCACAACATCTTGCATCAAACAATTTAAAAAACCTGTACGTAACCAATAGAACATACGAAAAAGCTTTTCTACTGGCAAAAAATGTAGATGGCAAGGTAGCAGATATAAATAATATTGATAATATATTATTAGAGATAGATGTGGTAATTAGCTCAACCTCTTCTGAAAATTTTATACTTGATTATGCCTATATGGCTTCGTTAATGATAAAAAGGAAATACAAACCCATTTTTTTTATGGACTTGGCAGTCCCAAGAGATATAGATCCTGAATGTAACAAATTGGAAAATGTATATATATACGATATCGATGATTTAAAATCTGTTGTGGCAACCAATAAAAAAATAAGGGAAAAAGAGATTGTAAAAGCAAATATATACCTTGAATCCGGTGTAAAAAATATGAACAAATGGCTGGAATCCCTAAACATTATACCAATAATAAAATCTCTAAGGCAGGCGTTTGAAGAAAACAAGTATAGGGAAGTAGAAAGGATCTGCAACAAGTTCAATATAAATAACTATCAAGAGAGAGAAAGGATGCAATTTCTTATATCAGCTTATATAAATAGGGTTCTTCATACCCCCCTTACTGTTCTAAAAGATAAA
>Ga0209633_10002278_pt1 | contig 18720 bp, 20 predicted proteins | sample Cruoilmetagenom1_FD_187290 | JGI IMG/M metagenome (GOLD analysis project Ga0209633, IMG submission 187290) | Oil polluted marine microbial communities from Coal Oil Point, Santa Barbara, California, USA - Sample 1 (SPAdes) (version 2) | ecosystem: Environmental > Aquatic > Marine > Oil seeps ... | reverse complement strand
CATAGTGTTTTGTTAAATCTTGTGTAGTGTTTTGAGAGATACCACTTGATACTTCACTATAGCCATCACTATTTAAAGCAGAACTTCCTAATTCATCTTTTTGAGTTGTTGTAATTATTGGATCGCCTACAGATGTTGATTTAATTGTTCTTATATTAGTATTGTCATACTGTCTAACATTTACATCTATGATTGCTCTAAATATTTCATCTTCTAATGCTTTTCCAACAATTCCCGCACTAATTGCCATAACTAGTCCAGCACCTAGAGCATCTCTTCCACTATGACCACCTGCATAACTTCCAACACCTGCAACAGTTCCTAGTCCAGTTGCTGCATTTAAAGCTAATGCTTCTTTTAAATTATTAGCAAATAATACATTAACTATTAAACCATAAGATGCATCTTTTGAACTATCAACAACAGTATAACCCTTATTTTGAAGTTTGATTTTTATAGCTTGAAGCAATTGCATATTTTCTCCACCGCCACCTGATGTGTTAGTAACTTGTATATATATTTTTTTATTAGTTACTTCACTATGATCAAGAGTAATACTTCTTGTCATTTTTGATTGAGTTTGTAATGTTGTTGTAGCACAGCCTGTAAATGCCAAAGAGAGTAATCCTATTGCACTTAGATTTAGTATTGTTTTTTTCATTTTTTTCCTTTTCTAATTTACAAATTATCAAATTCATCTATTCTTTTCATAAATTCTTTATATTCATCTTCATTAATCACTTTTAAAAATTTATAAATAGCTCGTCTATAGCTATCTTCATCCGTTTTTTTCCATGCAACAAGAGTGCCACTTGGTATGGGAATATAAGATTTAAGTTTATTATCTGATATATTTCCTGTAGAGGGCTTAGAGCCTACTCCAAATCCTTTTGCTAGTTTATTTCCCATCTATAAAAATTTTTTTAAATTGCCGACTGAAAATATCCTTGTCTTTAACCAATACTTCAATAAAATCATCTTTATGAGCTACGATATAATTAATTTCTGGCTCACTTAATTCTCTGATAAACTCGATAGTTTCATCTTTAGTTTTTCTCTCATCAAGTCTAAAGTTAGAATACAATTCAACAAATTTATCTATTATAGATGAAATATCATGATTTTTAATTACTTCGATAATATCTTCTTTTGAATTTAAATTTTTATCTTTTATCGATCGATATAAGATAATAATTTGAGACTGAAAATCGTTAAATTTTTCTTTTTTATGAAATTCAATTCTTTTTTTTAATATTTTCTTGTAAAAAAATACATCGATATGGGTATGTGGAAGAAAAATATTACTTTCTGTTCCAAACATCCAATTTAAGTTTATTTTAAATTCTTTATTTAATTTTTCCAAAATTAGTAGAGATGGTCCTGTATTGGATTTCTCCAAATTAGAAACATTTTTTTGTTGAGATTCAAAAATTTGCACAAATTCAACTTGTGATTTGCCTAAAACTTCTCTTACAAATTTGAATTTTGAGCCAAAATTGTTAATTATATATCCTTTTTAGTAATTTTATTATTTAGTTTCATTATTTTATCCCTTTAAACTTGATGAACAATCAAAGATATGTTTCTATGTATATTATTATTGAGAATATCATTTTTTATCTCTGCAGCTTCTTTTTTATTATTATATCTAGTGGCACTATTTTTAATGATTGTTCTTTTGAGAGAATCAGTTTTATTATCTTCATTTATCCAAAATTCTCCGCCTGTTTTGTCTAGAAATTGACCTTTTATAATGTAGTTCATTTTGTTTATCAAGTTTTTAAACATATTTTACCTTTTAGTTAGTTATGTCAAAATTATATCAGATATAGTAATAAATGTCAAATATTTATTACTAATATAGTTATAAATTCTCAAATTTACCCTTTAAAATATCAAAAAGCTGAAAATATCTTGTTTGAGAGCATTTCTCTCTTACATTTTTACCAACCTCTTCAAGATTTTCTGCTTCTTTATGAATATCTAACAATTTCAAACTACCTGCTGCACCTTTGAGTTGGTGTGCAATTGAACCTATCTCTTTATAATCCAAATTTTCTATTGATGAGTATAGTTTTGGTTTTAAGGCGGTCCAATTTTGAATAAAGTTATCAAACAGCATAAGACTAGTTTTTTCATCAAGTTTTAAATTATCTTGAATCATTTTGACTTTTGTTAATTTTTTTGATTCTATTAGTTCTTGTTTTTTTATAATAACGATTTCATCTTCTTTTGCCTTTTTAGAGATGAGATATTTTTCTAAAAGAGCATTGAATTTATCAGTTTCTATAGGTTTTGATAAAAAATCGCTCATCCCTATTTTCATATACTTATCTTGATGAGTTTTTATAGCATCTGCACTCAATCCTATAATTGGTATAGTTCTATATGTATCACTACTTTGTAATTCTAGTATTCTCTTTGTTGCTTCCACTCCATCGAGTTTTGGCATGTGTATATCCATTAAGACTAAATCTAACTCTTTATGATGAATTTTGTATTGTTTTATCGCTTCTACTCCATCATTGGCGAAAACAGTTTCAATTCTAAATTTTTTTAATAGTGCTTTTACTATTGTTCTATTAGTACTATTGTCTTCCGCAATAAGCACTTTTGCATTATAATAGATATTTGTAGTATTTGATAGTGTGATATTTTTTATCTCTTGTTTTCTATTTAATATTGCATTAAATAGTTTTGAGCCATTAAGTGGCATTGTAATAATATTAGTATAGTAAAATTGATTCGAGTTAATCTCTTTTGTAGGTATTATTGATATAACTTTTTCATTTTTAAAATTATCTTTATTAATCCATTCTATACAATTTTTACCATTACTAAGTACTATTAATATCTCATTTTTATTATAGTCACTAAAGTTCTTAATATGTTTAAACTTCATTTTAAAACTCTTTAGGTACATCTCTATAAGCTCTTTACAATTAGTTTTATTTGAAGGTGGAGTATAAATAGAAATTGAAATATTAGATATTCCATTAACAGATAAATAATTATTTATCTTTTGAGAATAGGGGAGTTGTAACAATAATGAAAAATTGCTACCTTTATTAAGAGTACTTTCTAATTTTATTTCGCTTCCCATTGAAATAGCTAGATTTTGAGATATTGAAAGACCAAGACCTGTACCGCCAAAGTTTCTTGTAATACTGCTATTCTCTTGTGAAAATGGCTTAAACATCATCTTTTGATTATCCTTAGAAATTCCTATTCCACTATCACTTACAGATATTTTTACTATAACGATTTTATTTTTAAATTCAACTACTTCAAATCCAAATTTTATTTTACCATTGTTGTTAGTAAATTTTATTGCATTACTTAAAAGATTGTTTATAATTTGTTTAATTCTCAATATATCTCCATAAATATATTTTGGTAATAACGGATCAATAAAAGTACAAAAATTAATCTCTTTTTCATTTGTTTTTGCAGTATATATATTCACTAAGTTTTCAATCTCTTTTGAAACATTAAATTTGATATTATCTATTTCCATTTTCCCTGATTCTATTTTACTAAAATCTAATATATCATTTATTACTCCTAAAAGAGTGGATGAGCTTGTTTTTATAATATCAAGATATTCTTTTTGCTCTGTTGTAACATAGGTATCTAATAATATATCAATATAAGGAATAATACCATTAAGAGGAGTTCTAATCTCATGACTCATAGTTGCTAAAAAATTTGACTTCATAAAGCTCTCATTTTGAGCTTGTGTTATCAAATCAGCCATTTTAGTAACATCAGTTAGAGTGATTAAGTACTCGCTACTATTGATTCTTTTTAGACTTAATTTGTAACTATTTTTGTTATTTGCTAATCTGATATTCTGAATATCAACATTTTTTAAATTTTCTAGATTTTCTAATTTATATTGTTCTATATCACTTTTATTAGAAACTAACTCTTGTATATGAGTATGCTTTTCATTAAATTCTTTGATAGTGTTAAAATTTGTATTTTTAAAAAATGATTTATTGGCAGCTGTTATTCCTTTATTTTTATGACCTATAATGATAATCTCTTTTTGTTTATCTATTATTGTTTGATTAAGTAATTTGTGTTTATCTAACTCTGTAATATCATATCTTATCCCAATGAAACTTATTAAATTTCCATCTTTGAATTGAGGAACTATGGTTGCATTAACTGTATATTCTGTTCCATCTTTTTTGATATTTTTAAGCTCCCCTTTCCATGGTAATTTTTTAACTAGTATGGTATCCCACATTTTTTTATATATAGCAAGGGGTGTGTCTGGATGTTTTACAAGACCATGCGATTTACCTAATAATTCCTTTTGAGAATATCCAGATATTTCACAAAAACTATCATTTGCATAAGTTATTATCCCTTTAATATCTGTTTTTGAAACTATAGCAGTTTTATCTATAGCTTCTTTATATTCTTTATGTAGTAAACAATCTTCTATATTTCCAGGTGTAAAATCTTTTTCAAGATTATCAAAATAAGGAGTAATGCTATTAGTTAAAATATCAACACCACCTGAAATATTATAAAATTTATTATCAATTTTAGATACAATTTGATTATTTAATGAATATGCTTGAGCTTGAGGGTAAAAAGATTGAAGTATTTTAAAAAATTGATAACTACTTTTTTGGGAGTAGATAAATTCTGCTCCAACAAAAGATTCTCTAATAGCCATTATTTGTGATAGTATTTTTTTAGACATTACTTTATTTTATCCTCTAAAGTTTTTAATCTATTTTCTAACTCAATTAATTTGTTATCTTTCTTTTGATTGGATTCAATGAGTTTTAACAATGACTTTGTGAGAATATTTAAATCACTACTTTTAATACTTTCATTAGGAGTAATCGTATTTTTTATATCGGTTTTTTTTATCTTTATTGATGTTAAGCAAGAAGTTATAGTCTCATTTTCTAAGATGAACCAACTATTATGAAAACCAATAGCATTTAAAATCTGATTTTTACCTATTGTTGATAATGGCTTTATTGATAAATCTTGATTATTTCTAATAAAAGTATTGTGAGATACAGTTTTTATAGGAAAACTTTTTGCCTCTTTTATGTTGTTAATTCCTACATATAGACTATTATTTAATAAAAGCCAATTATCATTATGTTTTTTATAATTAACCTTATTTCCAAATTGGTAAACTTTCTTAATTGTAGCATTAAGATTTGGTGCGACTCGTGCATTTAAATAAGAACTAGTTACATATCCATCTTTAAAAGTGCTATCATTACCAAAAGAAAAAGAAACACCAACCAGTAATAGAATAATTATCTTAAATATTTGTTTCATTGTTAGCACCTTGATTGTAATTTTTAATCATACCACCATCTCTAAAATTAGATATTAAGTTACCTAATTGATTAATAGTACCATTCTTACTACTTTCAATATTTTTAATAACATAATGTATATTATCCTCTGAATCAATTCTCGCTCTCATGTTATAACTTTCATCACCAGTAAGTAAAACAAGTAAACCTTTAAATTGAAAACTTTTCAGTTTTTTTAAAAAATCTAATCCCTCTATTGAATTAGAACCTAAATCATGATCACAAATCACAATATCTGTATTTTTAACTAAATTTAAAATTTCATAATCGTCTAAATTTGATATTGAAGTTAATGAGTTTATTGTATCGTTATCATTTATGTAATTTTCATTTTTCAACAAAGCTTCCGTTACCAAAAGAATTGTTGTATCATCATCTATAAGTGTTATATTAAGCATAATTTTTCCTTTTTTAATTGAGTTGCACATGTGCAACTAGCTATTTTTTTGTTTACCATTATTTGAATAATCTATAATATTTTGATTACTCATCAACCATTTACTTAAAGTTGTTATATGACTTTTAGTATCTTTTTTTAATATTCTAATTTTAATAAGATGTTTTGCTTTAAAAGCAGTATCTTTATAATTTTTTATAAAGGTATTTTCCCTAATAGTAGCTTCAATATATTTATTAGAAGCCCTCTTGTCAAGTATTTGATTTAGAAGATTATATATTTCTATATATTCAGATTCTAACTCTAATATTTTATCTCTTGTATTTTCAAAGACAGAAACATTGAATAGTTTTGTTTCATTATTTAAAAACAAAGAAATATCCCCTTTAAGTTGATCATCTATAGTTTTTTTATGTTTTTCTATTTGGTTAAGGACAATTTCTATTTCATTACTTGTCCCAAAAATAGTTTCATTAATTATATTTGTTATTCTTACTTTTCCTACTGATTCTCTCCATCCAATATGATTAAATAAAAATACATCACTAATATTAAGTGAAGTTCTACTATTTAGTATTGCATTAACTTGTAGTATTTTTTTAGCATCTGAAAAGGCTCTATCAGAAAATTTTAGCTTTTCTTCTATAATTTTTTTTCTCAATACAACAATAAATTCAAGTACCTCTTTAGAATCTTTTACAAGAGGGGCAATTTTTATAGTTTCTGTAATTTCATCATTGAATATGATATTTTTAAAAGTTAAATCTTTATCATATTTCTCTTCCCAAAAGTTAATAAAGTTATTTTCATCTAAAATTCTTTTTACTTCATATCTTATTGAGAACCTATCATCAAAAGGTTCAAGCTCCTTACCGCTTGGAAATTCATTAGAAGCACCTATTACCATCTTTAGAGGTAGTTTTAAATGTTTTCCCTCTAGTGTAATGGTTTTTTCTCTTATTATATTTAATAAAGAGTGTAGTATTCCAGATTCTTTGGCTTTAAAAAGCTCATCAAGTAATGCTATATCACAATTTAATATATTTTTATGGTTTTTATCATTCAAATCAGATAAAGACCCTATCATCTCTTTTGGGCTATTTATTTCAGCTAAGTTAATATTGTAATCTCTATAACCTGTTAAACTTGCGAGTAATCTCATCATATATGTTTTACTAACACCTGGCTCTCCAAATAAAAACATATTTTGTCTTGAGTATAAAGCTAATATCAATAAAGGAATTATTTCATCCCTTTCTATTAATTTGTTATTAAACTCTTTGATAATATCTTTTATTCTATATTTGATATTATCTATATCTATAAAAGTATCTATTTCCATATTTTAATCTCCTATTTTATTTTTTAAGCTGCTAAATTATTAAGACTAGCAACAAATTCAATTTCTCTTCGCTCTAGCTCTTTTCTTAATTTAGAAGAATCACTTTCTGGCATATTAATTTTAACTTTTGGTAATGAAATCATCGGGTGTTGTAACCAAAATACAGTACCGTAATGTATCATTACACTATGACCTATTTCAAAGGTTGTAAAATCCACATGTTGTATTTGACTTACCTCTGTAACTTGAGCACCACTTCTTAGTGTTAAGCTATCAGTAAATTGTAAGGAGGGAAGTACTCTTTGTTCATGACCAACCTTTTCAGCTGCTTTTTTAATACTATCCTCTTCATTCATTCGCATTAGAAAATAGGTATTAATATTGTCTAACACAACATTAGCATTATCTTTTTTTAGTTTTAGAACATAATCGGCAAAAGATTGTGTATATACAAATAGCTTTAATCCTATACCACCTGCTTTATTAAATAAATCTTCAATACCTGGATATAATACTGCGTTTGCTTCATCAATCAGTATTGATATTTTTCTGTAAAGTGTTTCATCAAGAGTAGAAACATTACCTATCATATTTTCAAACATTTTAAGTACAATCTTTGATAAATAACTAGATATAGCTTTGTATTTCATAGATGAAGTTTGAACTAATAATATAACGCTTTTTTTAGGATTAAAAAAATCATCTCTTAAAGTGTTACATCTTAGAGTATTAAGTATTCTTCCAATAGGTCCAGTTGTTAATTGAGTAAATATTACATCTGTAGATTTTGTTACTTTACTTAAAAAGCCACTATCTGTAGAAAGTACTTTATCTAATAATCTAAGAGCAGAATCTTTATAGCTTCTTGTTTCAACTGATGATTTTACAAGTTTAACTAGATTTCTTAACGCTTCAAGATTATCGGGATTAAAGTAATATGCTATATCACTAAGAGTAATTAGTGTTCTACTATAATATAGTTGTTCCATTTTTATATCTTTTAAAGCAGGAGAGTTAATAGTGTCTATCATATTTGGAGTTACCACATTATTTAATGGGTCAAATTCATAATCTTTAGAAAAGTGATGTTCTAAACTTCTAGCTTTTTGTATCTCTCTAAAAAGGTAATCACTTGTTTTTACTCCTCCAGGATCTATGGCTTTTTGTATATAGTCATAAGCTTCAAGTATTGCTAAAGTATAATCAAATGCAACTTCTTTGTAAAATTCACTTCCTACTAAATCGGACATCATAGAACCTATTTCTTGATTATTCAATCCATAAATAAAGTTATAAAACATAAAAGTATTATCTACTCGTTCAGGAGAGATATGTTTCCAGTCCATTTGTCTCTCTTCTTTTAAAGCACTATCCCATAACATTGTAAGTATCTCTTCTTTTTCCCCCTCTTTAGGGTCAAAAACAACAATGTTTTCTCTTGCTCTAATTATTTGTTTTATATCTGATAGCATTTTATATGTTTTACCAACTCGTGTAGTACCAGTAGTTGCACTATGATTATTTAAGTTAGCCCATAATGTATATATTGCATTGGTACTTAATTCAGGAAATTTTATGTTAGTTCCTAAACCATTATACATGCCAAGAGTAGGGTTCATTAGTAAATCTTCACAATCAATTATTTTTAGTTCCCACAAATTCTTTTCAATGTGATGTTTTGTATCTTTAAATTTTATTTTTGCATTTAAAAGTTTTTCAATAATATATTCATTAAGGGTTGCTAAATATTCATAAGATTCAAAAATTTTATCTTCATTTCTAGCTTTTTTATGAACTCTCAATAATTTTTTTAATTGAGCAATTTGATCTTCTTTTTTTTTATCTTCTTTAAATTGAGATAATATGACTTCATCAGCACGAAGATCTATTTTTAAGAAATTCGCATTGAGAGAGTTTAAAAATTTATTCGTTATTGTTTTTTTCATCTTGTAAGTGCTTTATATAATCAATTACTTTTTCTGGTTTTACACCATCATCTTTTTTATCTTGATAGATAGCTACAAATAATCTACCTTCTATATCATCTAATCCATATTGCCTTTTGGCAGATTCGATAATAAGTAAATCGCTTTCTCTTTGTGATAATATAAAGTGATTATATGGGTTAGATTTAATTCTACTTACCATTAAACTACTTTCTGATTTTAAAATCATCTCCCCATAATGTGGAGGGTTTGGAGCTATTGATTCAACTAATTGTATCTCAATGGCACTAGGAGATATTAATTTATTGGCAATTGCTTTACGAAACTCATCTTTACCTACTTTATTAATAATTCTCCAAGCTGCATTCCCAAACATTGCTCTAGTAGATTTATTAACATCGAAATCTGGTATGTTTTGAGCAGCTGTTAGTGCAAGACCATTATATTTTCTAATTCTTCTATAAAAAGCTTCAAGTAAATCAACAATTACCTCGTTGTCAAACATCATAGGAGCTTCATCAACACCAAATAAACTTCTTTTTGTTGGGTTTTTATGATATTCAATAAAGAACTCGTTAAAAGAAAATTGTGCCAACATAAATACTACAATTGGATATAAATCTTTTAAATCTTTTAATTCATCTAATTCAAGAATAATAAAATCACTATCAAATTTAAGATTAGATGGACCATTAAAAAAAGAGAAGTATTGACCTTCTGGATCTGCAAAGTTATACATAGCACCAATTAATTTATCTAAAGAGGAAGATATAGTAATATTATTAGATGTTTTTTCTTCATCTCTATATGTTTTTAGAAATTCATGAACATCTTTTAAATCAGCTTTTTTACCACCTCTATATCTAAAAGCATCATTTACAGCTTGTTGAATTTTACCTTTTAAATATTTCTCTTCAAGACTTAATTTATCATCTCCTACATCAAGAAAATTAATTCCAGCCATAATACCAATTATTGAAATTATATTTTGTGCATTTACCTTTTCGATTACTTCAATCTTTACTTTTTTACCATTTTCATCAATAATAGTTCGTTCCTCTGTCGGTACATTTGTGAAGAAATTTAAACAATAATTTGAATCTTTACTAAATTCTATATATTGACCACCAAAAACAATACATAATCTAGCATAAGATTTACCAACATCAATCATCCTTATTTTTGTACCTGCTGCTAACATACTAAATAAAAACATTGCAATAGCGTAAGATTTACCACCACCTGATACACCTGTTACAATGATATTATAGTTTGTTAAAGAGTGCATAGGGTCAAATGTTTGAATTTGTCCTGATGGGTCTAAGTAAATCACATAAGGTTTTCCGTGACCAATATTACATGATATGATAGGAACTATTTTTGCAACATCTTCAATTAACAAAGGCACTGTTCTATTTAACAGTTTATATACATGTTTATCATCTTGTAACGGAAGAGTATAAAACATTTTTAAAAGTGCAACATTATCAAAAGATTCCCTTACAATTTTCCAACCTTTTTTACTAAAAGAATCAACTATTTGTCTTCCATATTTAGTAAGTTTTTGTGGATCAACTTCTAATACTGTAAGATTCCATATAACATCAACAAAGTATTTTTTATCCTTAGAAAGTTTTTCAATAATATCTTTAGTTTCTGTATTTCTCTCATCTAATTCTGGTTCTTTTTTCTTGTCTTTAACACCAATACCTGATAGTCTTTCATAATCCCATCTTGCTTTATCTAAATATTTATCTCTTTTTTTCTCTACATCTTTTACTATAATAGTTACACTATTTACGAAAGGGCAGGGGAGCGGATTATTTAATTGTTTCCTCATTATGTCAAAAAAAGCATTCACTGTTGAAAATATAGTTGTATCTTCTGGATATGAAGCTACAGAAAAAACATCAGCATAAGTTGGGTTACTATTTTTATTGAAAGTTACTCTTCCTTTGTTTACATCAATACTAGTTCCTGGAGGAGATACTAGTTTGTTTATTGTTTGTTTATTGTTTAAAACTTGCTTGTATTCTTCTGTATCAATATTAAACATCTCATTAATTATTTCTATAAAATGTTTACCATTTACTATATTTGGATTTAAGTCACTAGCACTACCAATAAACAAATTATGTATAGTTTTTATATCATCTATCTTTGTATTTACAGGAAAAATTACCGAAAATAAATTGACTATATTTCGGACTCTATAATCAAAGATATTAAGACTTGATTCTTTGGTCCATTTCTTTAGGTGTTTGATTTCTGCATCAACTAAAGTTTTTAATACATGTTTATTACGAATATTTGCATTACAATGATGTATTCTTTTATAATCATCTATTATATCATCTATGTTTTGAGAAGAGAAAGAAGTGAAGTTAAAATGCAAGTTATTTGATTGGTTAGCACTTATAATAGATTCAAGTAATGCTTCAATTTTTTCTTGTGTTTTTTCATTAGGATAACCCCCATTATTTAGCTTGTAAATTAACCCTAATCTATCATCTTTTAGCTTGTATACACCAAGTACGATATCTGGTGTGTTCTCATCTAATGGTACTTCAAAATACTCTCTATAATTCAAAAAATCACTAGGCTTATTGTGTCTTTCTAGTATCGCAAGTAGATTTTCTCGTGTTAAATCTCCTGATTTTTTGAATAACGATTGGTATGTATTTGAAGCACTATTTTTAATTTTCTCTCGTACTTTTTTGTAAATATAATTAAAATCAAATTTCATACTCATGATTAATCCTCAATAAAAGAGATAATTTTTTTATTAATATTTTGCTCTTTTTTAATCTTTTTATTGCCAAATTTTGGTAAACTTACCCAATAATAAACCTCGTGTTTATCTATAAAAGTTCCCTCATTTGTTTCATAAGGATAGACAGTTGCTCTAAGTGCTTTAGGTGGAATTACCTTGGATTTTACATCGTTTTTGTGTTCTACAATAGTTCTGATGTTTTTATAGTTTGTATCTTTTTTTATTACTGTAGGCTCGTTTTTTGAGCAACCTATAAAGAGTACGGCAATAGATAATATTGCACTAGTTTTTAATATATTATTGTTCATTATTTCCACCTTTTAGATATTCTTTTGTGTATTTATATTTATTTTTCATAATATCACTTATTCCAGCACATTGACCTAATTTTTTAGTATTTTTATCGCATTGAGAAGCTTCTTCTCCAATTGATAACCAACTTGATACGCAACCTGTATTGAGGAAAGCAATCAATACGATAAGTAGATATTTTGCAACTTTAATTTTCATTTTTTTCCTTTTCTTTATGTTTTTTATTTTTAAATTGTGGCAAACAGTACACGATATATTTGTTGTTTTTTTTATGTAAAGTTTTACCAAGTAACTTAAATTCCATTCTCTCTTTTATATATTTTCTGTTGATTTTTTCAACAACTCTTGCTTCAATATTTTTAATTGCTATACCATCTTGATATAAAGTTATGGTATCTGTTGTACTATCATAAGACCCCCTAAGTATCTTTAAATTTAATCTTTTTTTTAGTTGTGCTAATGTTTCTTTATCGGAAGATTCAATTAGTTTTTTTACAGTATTTTTTATAATAATTTTAAATTTTTGTTGTTGTATAAATATAGTTTTATGTTCTAACATCTTTTTATCTTTATTATAAAAGGTAAGGAGAATAGTATTCTTATTAGTAAATAAAGCCCATTCTGCTTTGTAAAATAAAATCACTTGATCTCTAAATATCTCTACAATTTCATCTCTTGCGATGTCTAATTCAATAGATAATTTATTAATTTCATCTAATCCTACCACTTAAAAACCTTATTCTAATTATTTAAACTGAATTTATGCTTATTATATATATAATTTGCTTAATTGTAATTAAAATATTATTTACATTAAGAAAGGAAAGTAATGAAGCTTGTTAATACCTATAAAAGTAAAGTTAAAAGATATGTTTGTGATAGATTTATTATATTTTTATCATTACTTATTAGGAAATGTGCAACAAAAAAAGAGTTTGACAAGCACTTAAATAAGTTGCAGGATAGCCAAATTAAAAGTAAAAAATTTGAGCATATAGATAGTAAAAAAGAGGAGTTATATAGTGCCATAAGTAGTATAGAAAATAAGAATAAAGAGTTACATGAAACACACAAGGTTATAGCTAATAGTCTTATTGATATTAAGTTAAATGTTATCAATAAAGAAGAAAATAAAGCTATAGAAATAATTGATTACATATTGAATTTTTACGAAGTTAATATGCAAATAAAAGTTAAATAAAATAAATCTAAAAGGGGATGTAAGTATGGTTAATAGTAATATATTAGAAGAGTTAAAAAGCGATATTGTTAAGAAAAAAGCTACAGTTAGAGAAACAATTAAAATTGATGAAGATATATATAATAGTTTAAAATTTCTACATGAGAAAGGGATAACAATGTCATTGATAATTGAAGAAGCTTTAGCAACTTGGAGAAAAAAAGGTGTGACAAAATATGTTTCTGATATTCAAAAAGAGTTAAAGAAAGAAGTAGAAGAAGAGGGCGAAAAGTTTATTGAAAGTGAAGAAAATTAGTCTAGCATTTTGCTAGATTTAGTTTAAATATAAAGAATATAAAGGACAAAGATAGATATGAGTAAAGATGTGATGGATTACAGAATAGATTTAAAAGAAAGGTACTCAGATATACTTTTGTTGCTAAATACAAAGAATAAGTTAGACAGTTTTTTTACATATATGATTAAATATTTGATAGAAAATGATGATAAAGAGAAGATAGATAGAGGGGATGATTACTTTCCTTTAGCTATTGAAAATAAGAGTACATTAGGGTTAGATTATAATGTTCTAGTAAAGATTTTAAGTTATTGGACAAGAGATGTATTGGAGTTTAAACAATGGGATTTGATAGTTCAAGTGTATGGTTTTAGTTTAAGGGGTGATATTGTTAAGCCTAAAAATGCTTCAATATTTTTAGTTACTAATGTCTTTGGTAGTGTGCATAGAGCAACAAGTATTGGCTTTAAAATGAACTATGGAATTGTTAGTTATTCGCAACTTTTTTGCGTGCCAATTATATATAAAAGTGTAAAAAATAATGAAAAAATTCAGTACAATATGGTTACTTTTTTCTTAAAAAAGATTGAAAAATCATTAGAAAATACAGCACTAAAAGAGTTATTTAATGATAGATTTTTAAATGAAAATTTTGAACAAATTGCCTTTGGAGTTAAGCAGTGTGATGATGAATGGGAAGCAGATGATAGAAAATTTTTCTCTATCTAGTTGCCTCGTGTGTATATATTATATTAATAATAGTATATAAATATTCTTTATTCCATACAATTATAGGGAGTGGGTAGTAAAATCGCGGGAAGTATATAGCGATTCTACTACGACAAATTTTTAATCGTATGAAATGATATGGTTGAAAATTTATGTAGATATTGTCTAAATGGCTCGAAAGTATAGCTAGAAGACAAAAACTAAGTAAAGCAATACAAAGATATGACTTAAGTTAATTTAAGCACCTTGTAGGGCTTTATTTTAAAATTATAAATAAAAAAGGATTTCAATGATTTATATTAGTATAGTTTTAATATTACTTGTTTCAGTAATATGTATAGGACTCACTCTTTTTATATTAAAAGAATATAAAATTAATCAAAAAAATAAAAAAATATTTAATGATGAAATAGAAAAAGAAAAAAAAGCTGCAATGAATAATAGTAATGTGATAGTTGAAGAAAATAATACTTTTAAAAAATTCATTAATACAGATTTGAGTTTTCAAGAGTTACAAGAGTTACAAAATGATGTAACATTGATTGAAAAAAAATTACTTTCAAATACAGAAGAGGAAATTGAAGTTGATTATGTAACTGCTTCACAAATTTTAAAAAATTGGGACAGTAAAGTTTTAGTTAGTGAAGATGGTAAATTAATTATGACAGGCATGAAGCAAAATGAAGTAAAAGGTAAAAAGTTTAATCCAAATATTAATTTTGAGAATATCAATAGAAGCTATGTTGATATAGAAAAATTAGAAGCAAAAGATATAGTAACTCCAAAAGAAAATATAACTTTTGAAGATGATGTTGCAGATGTACTAGATATTATTGAAAATGTTTCTGATATAGATAAACAAATAGATGATGATATAAATAAAATAGAAAAAATAGAAAAAGAAATTATAGGAGAAAAAATCGAAGAAATAAAAGATGAAAAAGATTATTTTAACTATTTAATTTCAAACATAATTACAAATAAAACAAAAGCAAAAAATTTAATTAATGGAATAATTGATATGGAAAACCGTGATACGCTTAATATTTTTTATTATAAAAAAAATCATTGTGAACTTCTTTTTAATGCTAAAGTATTTTTTACAAATTTATATAAAATAAAATTATTTAGTATTAATGAAGAATTAAATAATAAATTGATATTAGAAGCTGAAATATTAAATGAGGAAAAAGTTGAATTCATAGTAAAACTAAATTTATTAATAGGAAATGATTTTTTTAAGACAACAAAACTTCCCAAAGGAAAAGTACATATAGCAAAAAAACTTTTTGTAATTTTTGAAGATAAGAAGGAATCAATAGATTTCTTTTTAAACATAAATTATCTTGAATCTAAAATTGATTTTAGAGAACCAGAATTTATATTTAATAATCAAGGAGCTTATAGTACTCATGTAAAATATAAAAAGGATGAAAATATTGAATTAATTAAAGATGAAGAAAAACCATTTTAAGCCAACAAAATTTATAATTTAATATCTAAAAAAATGTTTTAGTGTAAATTTAATAAATTAATTTCATATTATTTAATATTTTATGTTTCTTTATTACATTATTTATGAATAAATATGATATTATTTAATAAATAGTTTTTAAGGATACAAAGTGGACGCAAAAGAATTAAAAAAAGAAACAAAACCATTTGAAATAACATTTTATAAATTTAAGTATGAATTAATAGCAGAGTATATTAAAGATGATTTAAAGCCAGATATATATATCGCACCTTTTTATATTGATAGTGAAAATAAAAAGTGCTATAAAAGTAATTGTGATTTGATTGATATTAATCCATTATTTCAAGATACAGATGAAGCAATAAAATATATAAAAAAAGAATTAAATAAGCATATTAAAAATTTAAGCAATTCAATTAAATAATTTCAACATCTTTTGCTAATTTCAAAAGTAATAAATTCTGTAACTTTCCCAATAATTTTGAGTTCTTTGAATTTATCCTCATCTATCTTCAATGGCTCTATATTGTTTTCAGTATCTAGCAAAATATAAGAATCATTAAGTGATTTTTTTATTTTCTTTATGAAGTATGAATCTCCACTTTTTATTATATATACAGATGGAGAAGTGTATATATTCAATGAAATATCAACGATATATATAATATTGTCTTGAACAAAAGATCGTAAAGTTTTATTTTCATTTTGAATAACATAGGGAATTACAACTTTACAATCATTATTAGATATAGAAAGTATTTCATTGTCTTGTATATTTATATTTTTTGTATTAATGCATTCATCAGTTTTAATAGCAAATAAATTATCTAAAGAAATTTTTCTTTTAATAGATGCTAAGACGATTTTTTCATAAGGGAATCTATTATTTTTTTTCATTTGCCCGTACCCTGTAGGAGCAATTTCAAGAATTTTTGAAAGTTCTTTATCTTGTGTTATTCCACAAATAATTTTGAACTTATCTATCCATTTTTGAAACCTTTTATCTTCAAATTCAGATGAGAGAATTCGTCCCATATCATTTCCTTTTTTTGTAGTAAATAATAAAATATTAATGTTATTAAAATATTTTATTTAATTAATAAAGTAAACATTATTAGAGATAATTATAATAGATTATTTATAAATTATGTATTAACTAAATTATCTTGAGTTACTTTGTTAATATCTTAATCCATCTCACTACTGCTTAGGGGTTTTAGAATCCCTTTGCTTTAGCTATGGGAGTATGTCAAATAGCCTTTAATAGACTTCTTTGGATTTAATCCATAAATAGCTGAAATCCCAATCGTCTTTATCGGTTGGGTAGTTCACTTTTTGCTATATATGTTTTTTAGCCAACTCTTTCATTTGTACGCAACCTTTTATATCTTCTATTGTTATATTGTTTTTTTTACAAAATGCACCAGTCTTGCACAACTCTAGTAATTCAGGATTATTTGCTTTATACCATTTTATTTGCTGCTCTGACTTATTAATATATTCTGCTATATCTTTATATGTTACTTTATTCATAACGAAATACTATCAAAAGATATATGAATAAAACCTTAATATAATAATAGTTTAATATATAAAACTAATTTAATAATTATTTAAGGTTTTATGTGCGATACTTTCAGAAGTAAAAAAGTTATATATATTAAACCTTTTAAAATATAAGGAAAACAAAATGCAAAAAGAAAAGCAAATAATCCCATTTAATTATGGAGATAGTCTAATCAGAACAGTTGAAGATGAAAATGGTGAGCCATTATGGGTAGCTAAAGATATTTGTGATGTGTTAGAGCTTAAAGATGTGAATAGAACATTATCAAAATTAGATGAAGATGAAAAGGGTACTCAAACTTTGAGCACCCTTGGGGGACTTCAAAAAATGTCAGTTATAAACGAAAGCGGTCTATACAATCTAATCCTAAGAAGCAACAAACCAGAAGCCAAAAAATTCAAAAAATGGGTAACATCAGAAGTTTTGCCAAGTATTAGAAAAACTGGAAAATATGATACTACTCAAAATAATCCTCAATCAGATATTGCTAATCAAACTACAAATAATGGTATAGATAGTGTTATGTTTAATTCTATGATGTCAAACCAAAATAAACTATTAGAATTGTTCATAATGCAATCTCAAAAAACAAATATGCTTATTGAAAATATACTTGTTAATAATACTAAAAAGCCACAACAACAAAATAAGAAAAGTATTTCAGAAGAGATAGATACAGTTTATTCATCTGATTACCCACAAGAGATGTATAATACAAGTAATAATAATTATGATGATTTAAAAGATAAAGAACCTGAAAATATCAATTCAAGATTTGAATGTATATATCTACCACAAGGTAGAAGAAAAATACTCAATGGGATGTTAGAGTTATTTAAAATGAAAGATATTGAAAAGAAACATCATAAAGGACATATCTATTATAGATTAACACTAGCACAAATAGAGGAACATCTTGGATTTACTACTCAAAAAGCTTATATATTTCAAACAATCAAGATATTAATAGATAAAAAAGTTATAGAAAAACTAAAAACTAGCTATAGAAATGTTTACTTTCGAGTAACAGATACCATACAAAATTTTAATGATGAGGAGATATAAAATGAAAGCTACTATTTTAAACGATCTAAATAATGAGATGAAATCATTATTAATAAAAAAAGATGAAAGAAAAAAGTTTATTAAATGGATTAAAACAGTTCCTATGTGGCAACTATTTTTAAAAAAAGCACTTCAAGATTATTGTCAGGTAAAATATGAGATAAGAAGTGGTAATAAATTAGATGATTTAAATAGTTTACAATTAATGATATGTGAAACAATCTTATTAACTCCATTACAAGAACTAAATCATATAGAGTTTGATATAGGTTCA
>Ga0209633_10002277_pt1 | contig 18725 bp, 12 predicted proteins | sample Cruoilmetagenom1_FD_187290 | JGI IMG/M metagenome (GOLD analysis project Ga0209633, IMG submission 187290) | Oil polluted marine microbial communities from Coal Oil Point, Santa Barbara, California, USA - Sample 1 (SPAdes) (version 2) | ecosystem: Environmental > Aquatic > Marine > Oil seeps ... | reverse complement strand
AAACAGTCTCAGTTAAGTAAAATCCCTTTAATATTGATGAATAGTTATAATACTCAACAAAAATCATTAGAACTGTTAGAGAAATATCCCAATCTAAACTCAAATTTACCTTTAGATTTTCTGCAAAATAAAATTCCAAAAATTTGCGCTACTTCACTAAAACCAATAGAATATATTACAAATCCTTCTCTTGAATGGTGCCCACCCGGACATGGAGATATATATACATCTTTAATTACAAGTGGGATTTTGGATAATTTATTACAAAATGGAAAAGAGTATGCGTTTATTTCAAACTCCGATAATCTTGGAGCAGTTATGGATTACAAGATTCTTGGATATTTTGCAAAAAATAATTTTCCGTTTTTAATGGAGGTTGCCGATAGGACAGAAGCAGATAAAAAAGGCGGCCATTTGGCCAAATTATTAAACGGTCAATTAATTTTAAGAGAATCGGCTCAATGCTCCAAAACTGATGAAGAGAAATTCCAAGATATAAATAGGCACAAGTATTTTAACACCAATAATATTTGGATCAATTTAATAGAGTTAAAAAATATAATGGAAGAGAAAAATAATGTTCTTGGACTTCCAATGATTGTCAATAAAAAAACGGTTAACCCAAAAGATTCGGATTCTGCAAGTGTTTTTCAATTAGAAACAGCTATGGGTTCCGCTATTTCAATATTTAAAAATGCTACTGCCTTGTCTGTTCCTAGAACAAGATTTGCGCCTGTAAAAACAACGGAAGATTTATTATCAATCCGATCAGATAACTATGTTCTTACTGAAGAAAACAGAGTTATTTTAAATCCTAAACGTAAATTAAAATCATTAAATATCAGTCTTGATCCAAAATATTATAAAATGGTTGATGACTTGGATTCTAGAATCCCTATTGCACCATCATTAGTAGAGTGTGAGGAACTTGTAATAAAAGGTGATTATAAAATTGGTAAAAATGTAAAATTTACCGGGAAGGTAGTACTAATAAATCCAAAAGAAAATCAAGCCGTTTTGGATGATGGTGTAACCTTTGGTAATTAATGATATATATTTGAAATGATGAAATAAATATCCCTAGGAAATTGCCCTGAAAGAATTAAAAAAATGATTTAAGTTAATCTTACTAATTAAAATAATCCGAGAGAATTATGAAATTATTTCAAACATTAATTTTAGTTGTGTTTTGTTCATTATTTACCATTGCACAAAATATTGAGAAAAGATCACTAGCATTATTGCCTATCCAATCAAACGGCGTCGATGAAGCTTCAACAAAAACAACGGAATCAATTTTACGAATGGAATTATCAAAACAAAATTATATTTCTCTTATTAGCGAAAAGAAGACATTAAGGCCGTTTAATGCTAAAAATTGTACGGATACCGAATGTGCTAAAGCTGTTGGGGAAGAGTTAAACATTGATAATGTTTTATTGTGCAATCTAAACGTTTTAGGAGAAAAAATAATAGTACAATATTATTTGGTTGAAGTAAAATCCGGTGATAATATTTTAGCAGAACAAACAACAGCTTTAAATCTTGATGATTTAGAACCGGTTATGAAACGGATTGCCGTAAGTGTAGCTCGGCTAACACCATTTTCATCTAATGCTGAAGTCGGTAATGTTGTTGGCCAAGAATCAATTGAGTCTTTGCGCAGAAAATCCCGCTATAATTTTGGTGTTGGATTTGGCTACTTATTTCCCACAAACGGATATGATGGAGATGACAAATCATTTACATTTAATGCTTATTTTGATCATGAGATTAAAGATTATGCTGTTGGACTAATGGCAGGAGCACGTGATGGATTTGCCATAAACATATATGGGAATTATCTTTTTTCTAAAACCGATGTATGTCCATATATTGGAACATCCTTAGGAATACATTGGGTTAACCATAACGACGTGTATATTGATTATTTACCTGAAGATATTCGTCCGGAGCATGAAGAAAAGTCCGGTAATGGAATTGAACTAGGTTTTAAAGGAGGAATAAGACTACTGCACACATACAATGTTCAACTATTTATAAATGTGGAGTACATAATGACATTTAATGACTACGATGATAGAGCAGTTGTTTTTACTATTGGAATTTTATAGAAATAAATTATTTTGGTATTAAAATAGGGTTATAATCCAAAATTAAAGTTCATTACAAGTCTTGGCGGTAAATTTAATTCATTTTTATATCCGAAATTCATATTCCAAGATAATTCGGAATTCTCTCTTTTATTGTATGCCGAAACTGCGCGAACTGCAAAAATTGCGCTGACAATTCTATTTAATATCAAAGCACCAACAGCAAATCTCACATTATTCTTTGCATTTTCACTTGATGACCAAAGTGTTCGATAGTCTTTCCGCTGGTTATTACTTTCCCAGGACCAAAAGTGAGTGCTTTCCTCATATACTTCATTAAAGTTTCTATTTAATTCCATTTCAGTGTTATATCTATCTATATTCTGATATGTCCCTATATTTGCAAAATATTCATCATCTTTTCCCTCTAAATTTACGTTACCATAACTTTTTGCAAATGCTCTATAATCATCTTCTTTATTATTTCCATAAATTGTAATCCCGGCAAATACTCCCCAAATAACACCATCGGCTATTGTAAAATACTGTCCAGTCGAAAAATTATCCGCGTACAACTCACCCATACCTGGTAATAATATGGAGTAGATTATTGCTAATCCCGGACTTTTTTTCTCAAACGGAACCGGACCTTTATTTAGCAAATTTAAAGATTCGGATAATTTAACATCAGTTTTTAACTCAGAAATTTGTTTCAAATTTTGAGCATTAACGGTAATTGTAAATATTGAAATAGATAGGATTACGATTAGTTTTTTCATTAAAATAGTTCTACTGTTTGGGAATTCGTTATTAATTTATCAACAGAACAAATATTGTCATTAACATCTCTAATTTTAACAATTTTGAACCTATTTGCCAAGTCAGAATTATAGGGATGTTGAACTCTAATATAATTTGAAGTAAATCCTAATATTTTCGAATCTTTCTCATTATCTTCAAACAATACTTTAAATTCCTTATCCCTCATGCTCGTATAAAAATTATTTTTTAATTTTTCACTCAAAATGCGTAACATACTGCTTCTTCTCTTTTTATCTTCTTTATTGACTTTGCCATCCAAAAGAATTGCTTTGGTATTTGGTCTTTCCGAATAAGAAAAAACATGTAAATATGAAATTGGTAAATCTTTAAGAAAATTATAAGTTATTAAAAAGTCTTCTTCCGTTTCTCCAGGAGAACCAACTATAACATCAATTCCCAAACCTACTTCACTTACTTTATCTGCTATTTTGTAAATAACATTTTTAAAATCAGAAACAGTATATCTTCTCTGCATTAATCCTAAAATCTTATCACTGCCACTTTGAAGGGGAATATGAAAATGATTACAAATCTTAGGATTATCAGCTGCTAAAGAAATGATTTCATCAGTTAGTAAATTAGGTTCTATCGAACTAATTCTAATTCTAAAATCTCCATCAACTTTAACAAAACTTTGCAACAATGAAAATAAATTATAATCAGCGTTGGTCCCATAATCACCAACATTAACACCGGTTAAAATAATTTCCTTGTACCCTTTCTTTACTAATTCCTTAAAATGAATAAGAGCTGCATTCGGATCCATACTTCTGCTTTTTCCCCTGGCCAAAGGAATTGTACAAAACGTACATTTATAATCACACCCATCCTGGACTTTAAAGTAAGCCCTGGTTCGACCGTCAGAATCTGTTGAATGGGCTAAATTAAATTCATTTAATTTAGCCTGTGGGTTAACATAAATACAGGACACGTCTTCTTTTGTAAATTCTTCGATTAGTTCAAAAATTTTAAATTTCTCATTGGTACCAAGAACTGCATCAACACCTTCAATTCTTGAAATTTCTTCAGCTCTTAATTGCGCATAGCAACCGGTAACAATAATATATGCTTCCGGATTTTGCCTGAGTGCCCTTCTAACTATTTGTCTACAATCTTTTTCTGCATTTTCCGTTACGGTACATGTATTTATCACATATACATCAGCTTCTTGAGAACACTCTACCTTAGTGAATCCATTATTAATAAACTTTTCCTCAATGGTACTAGTTTCTGAAAAATTAAGCTTACACCCTAATGTATATAATGATACGCGTTTATTCATTTAATAATTTTTTGAAATACTTTTCGATTTAAAATTTGTAAATAATCTAAGTTGATTTATTAATAAAAAAAGGCTGTAAAAATTCACAAATGAAAATATTACAGCCTTTAGTATATTCAACTATTTAGTTTCTTCTTCAGCGTCAGCTTTTTCTTCTGCTTGAGTTTCTGCTTCTGTTTTCTCTTCAACTTCAGATTCTTTAGTTTCTTCTTTCACTTCATCCACTTTTACTTCAGCTTTTGGTTCTTCACTTTTTACTACTTTTTTCTGAACATTTTTTCCAACCGGGTCTTCAAATCCGGCAAAAGCAGAGGAATCAAATTTGCCGGTATCAGCATTTCTGATATCTTCAACACCTACTTTTTCAAGTTTGTGTTCGGCTATATACTCTTCAATTTCTGCATCTGTTTTATCTTTCATTGCAGCTATTACACTAAGTACAATTTTCTTGTTTTCCTTATCAAATTCAACAATTTTAGCACTTAGTTTAGAGTCAATTGGGAAGCTAAGCGAAAGGTTTTTAACTTTAGAAGGTGAAAGTTGAGATGCAGGAATAAATCCATCAACTCCTAATGATAATTCAGTTATAACACCTTTTTCAATAATCCTAACAACTTTTATTTCTTCTTCTTTTCCAACAGCATAAACGGACTCAAAATTATCCCAAGGATTATCCGAAACTTGTTTGTGGCCCAAAGAAATTTTTCTATCATCTGTATCAATACCTAAAACAATTACATCCAATTGCTCACCTTTTTTAACAATTTCTCCGGGGTGGCGAACTTTTTTAGTCCACGATAAGTCAGAAATATGAACTAATCCGTCAATACCTGGCTCAAGTTCAACAAATACACCAAAATTGGTAAGGTTTCTGGCAGTTCCCAAATGTTTTGATCCAACTGGATATTTTTGAAGTAGTTCTTGCCATGGATCTGGAGTTAATTGTTTCATACCCAATGAGATTTTTTTCTCACCTTTATCCAAACTTAAAATAACTGCTTCAATATTTTGTCCCATGGATACATGTTGAGAAGGATGACTTATATGCTGAGTCCAACTCATTTCAGAAATATGAATTAGGCCTTCAATACCTTTTTCAATTTCAATGAATGCACCGTAGTCCGTGAGAGAAACAACTCTACCGGCAACTTTATCACCAATTTTGTAATTCTCATCAATTTTTTCCCATGGATGTGGCTGTAGTTGTTTAAGACTTAATGAAATTCTTCTTCTTTCCATATCAAAGTCAGTAACAACAACCTTAATTTTTTCATCAAGTTTAACAACTTCACTTGGATGATTAATTCTTCCCCAACTTAAATCTGTAATATGAACTAATCCATCTACACCGCCAAGATCAACAAACACACCAAAATCAGTTATGGCTTTTACAATACCTTCTAAGATTTGTCCTTTATCCAATCCTTCAAGAATTTCTTTTCTTTGATCTGATATTGTTTCTTCAATTAATGCTTTATGAGATACAACAACATTTTCAGTAGCATTATTTATTTTAACAATTTTGAAATCCATTGTTTGACCAACAAAAGCGTCAAAATCTCTAACCGGCCTAATATCAATTTGAGAGCCTGGTAGGAAAGATTCAATTCCCATTATATCTACAACCATACCACCTTTAATTCTTTTAAGAATTTTTCCTGTAAGAATGGTTTCGTTTTCATGTGCATCAATAATTTGAGCCCATACTTTTAAGAAGTCTGCGCGTTTTTTACTTAAAACAAGATTGCCATCTTCATCCTCTGTACTTTCGATTACAACGTCTACTTCTATTCCAATTTTTATTTCTTCGGTTGAAGTAAAATCATTTCGAGAAATCGTACCATCAGATTTAAACCCAATATCAAGCACAACATTATCATCTGTAATTCCAACAATTTTCCCTTTAATAATTTCACCTTCTTTAAGATCTTGAAAAGATTGATCATAAAGTTTGGCTAATGTTTGAAGTTCATCAGGTGAATATTCATCGGCATTCATGAATTTACCTAAATCATAAACTACATTTTCCGAAGTTACTTCTTCTTTTTTTACTTCTTCTTTTGTTTCTTCTACTTGATCTGACATCTAAAACTCCTACTTACATCCCTATGTTTCTATTTTCTGCCATCATGAAAAAAGCAACATAGTATTTTTTTAGTTTAACATATATTATTTTGATGGCTATTTACTAATATTTTGTTTTGTTAATTCTTCTATCTGGTAAATTAAACTTTCAACTTCTTCATCTATAGTTAAGTTTGTAGTATCAATTTCAATCGCATCAACAGCTTTTTTTAATGGACTAACTTTTCTTCCACTATCAATCGTATCTCTATTTTTAATACTTTTCTCAACTTCTTCAAGACTTGTCTCAACACCTTTTTCTTTAAATTCTAAATATCTTCTTTTTGCTCTTTCTTTAACGTCCGCTGTGAGAAATATTTTAAGATCTGCATTTGGAAAAACAACAGTAGTTGTATCTCTACCTTCAACAATTAGATTATTATTTTCTCCGAATTTTTGCTGAAGTTTCACAAGTTCTACGCGAACATCTTTAATTCTACTAATATCGCTAACTTTCGCATTAACTTCATGTGTTCTTATCTTGGATGTTACATCATTCCCATCAATAAAAACTTTTGTAATCCGGTTACTATATTCAAGTTGCAAATCTAAATTTGTTGTCGCTTCAATTACTGCCTTTTCATCATTTTCAATACCATTTTCTAAGGCAAAATATGTGATGGCCCTGTACATTGCCCCTGTATCAACATAAAGATAACCTAATTTATCTGCAAGGTGTTTAGCAAGTGTACTTTTCCCACCAGCTGCCGGCCCATCAATGGCTATGATAATAAATTTTTGCATAGTTAATAAATTTAACAAAAATATTTAATTTTATCAAAAATTATTTTAACGTAATTTATTGTATTTCAATATGTTAACTTAGTTTGGGAGCTAAACAAATGGGATTATTAAGTTGGATTATTGTTGGAGGGCTTGCCGGTTGGTTATCTACTAAAATAATAAAGCCTAAAAAAAGGAAAGGTTGTTTTACCGGAATTTTATTGGGTATTGTTGGAGCCATTGTAGGAGGATTTTTAATGTCATTCCTTGGTGGAACCGGAGTTACCGGTTTTAATATGTACAGCATTTTTGTAGCTACGCTTGGCGCAGTAATTTTAATTTGGCTGGCAAGACAATTTGGCGAATAAAATTACTTAATTACATGTATTATTATTTATGTTACATGCTTTCATTCATGATTTTTATCATGCTATCATGAACCTTTCCGTTTGTTGCTAAATATTGTTTAGAATAAACATTAATGCTATTATTCGAAAAGTCCGTAACCTTTCCATCGGCTTCTTCAACTAATAGCATACCGGCACAAACATCCCAAGGGCTCAAATTTGCTTCCCAAAATCCATCAAATACTCCGGAAGCAACATAACACAAATCTAGCGCTGCAGATCCAAGTCGCCTAACGGCTCTCGTTTTTTGTAAAAATGAGCCGAAAAGTTTAATTGCTTCATTATATTCATCACTTCTATCGTATGCAAAACCTGTTACTAAAACACTATGAGATAAAATTGAATTATTACTTACAGATAATTTTTTCCCATTCTCAAATGAGCCGGAGCCTTTTTCAGCAAAATAGACTACATCTCTCATTACATCATAAATAACACCAATCACGGTCTCGTTTCCCTTTTGAATTCCAATTGAAACTGCGAAAATTGGTAGTTTATGTGCAAAATTAGTTGTTCCATCTAAAGGATCTATTATCCACGTATATTCAGAATTGGTTTTATTTTCACCACTTTCTTCAGCAATAATTGAATGATCCGGATATTCTTTTCGTATAAAATCTATTATTATTCTCTCAGCAGCTTTATCAATATTTGTAACTAAATTTGCTTCATCAGTTTTAAATTCAATTGCTATATTTTCTCCAAATCCCTTTTTAATTATCTGGCCGGCTTCTTTTGCTATTTCAATTGTCTTGTTAACCATTTAATATCCTTGTGTTTGCTTTATTGATTAGAAACATCTGAAAAATTAACCAGGTTCTCAACTGAATTCTGTGCTGATGCATATCAGTATTGATTAAGCATCTAAAAGTATGAAAAATGATTTTTTGAGGTCTCAAGTATATCATTAAATTCTCCACGGCTCTCTCATGGAGCGGTACATTCTTTTTGCTGCTTCGTAATCTCCAACTATTTTTTCATTCTCCGTATCCCATGTAATTGGTCTTCCCTCTCTAATACAGATATCTGATAGATGACAAATAATATCGGACCTAATTGCGGAATGAAGATCATCTATAGGTTGTTTTCCACTTTTCACACAATCTACAAAGTTGTGGAATTGATTAGTGCTGATTTCCAACCTCTTCTCGCCTGGATTTTTCCCAATTCTATATAATTTCTCGTCAGATACTTTCCAGCCTGCCCTCTTTACCTTTACCCAGCCTTTTGTTCCAACAAACAAAGTTCCATGTGATCCATCCACTCCAGCATGAGGCTTAATTGAATTTGCAATTTGATCATCCATAAACCTCATTTTTAATCCATTTTTATAAGTACAATTTACATCCCAATTTGTAATCGTATTAAATAATCCGCCTAAACCAATTTCGCCGTATCCTTCATATCGTTCCGGAATAGTATTAATTCCAGCATTATCAGCCCACCATTGTAACATATCAACAGGGTGCGCTCCCCAACCTGCTATAAATCCTATAGCATAATCATAAATATGAAAAATGCCATTTCTGCCACTTTGATTTAAACATCGATCATAGCCAAAAGGTGTCTCTGGTGCTGACCCCAACCAAAGTTCGTAATCGAAACCATCAGGAATCGGGATTTCCGGGTTTGCAGAACCGCCGGATTCTCCATGAGGTGCCCATACGTAAATCTCCTCTACTTCACCTATATGACCATTCAGAACCAATTCTATTCCCATCCGTACTTGTGTCATAGAACGCTGTTGTGCTCCATATTGAAAAATTCGCTCATGTTGATCTACTATTTCCCGAGCAGCAATATCTTCACCAATACTTTTCCCTAACGGCTTTTCACAATACATATCCTTTCCGGCTCTTGCCGCTGCCAAGGATAGCGGAACATGCCAATGATCAGAAGTTGCAATATGAACAGCATCTACTTCCCTAAGTGATAATAAATCACGGTAGTCGTTAAAATCTGCACAATTATCAAATTGTTCTTTCCTTTCTAACCGTCTCTCTCGCACCGGATCGCAAACTGCAACCACCTGAGATTTTTGATAATTTTTATACGCAATTGCTGTACCAGACCTATTACCACAACCAATAAGGCCAATATTTACTCTATCACTTGGAGGTGTATAACCATTTCTTCCTAATACTTTACTGGAAATTATTGTTGGAAAACCAGCTAATACACCAACCGTCGCCGTACTCTTAATAAACTTTCTTCTTGAAATTCCCATCTTCTTTCTCCGTAAATTATTATTTCTCTTTTAGGTATTTATTAAAAATACTATTTAACTCTTTCAAATCACCCTGACTATTATGTATATAAATACGATAACGAAGTTTTAACGTTTCTTTTGCTTTCAATGTATAACCACTGTTATAGAGAAATCCGGGATTAGTATATACAAAACGAGGCCAATCATTCTTATTTTCGGTATTAATAACATAACCGGGAGCAGGATGATGAGGATTTTGATTATGATCGAAAATTGTTATACCTGCCGATTTTGTAGAATCAGCTTTAATTATCCCGCTAATATCTGTCCATTTAGTCGGCTTGGTATGGATGTCAAGGCCACGTTTTCCAGCATCATTCAGTAGTGAAATTCCAGTAAGAGTTTCTGAATTAACGCGCATTCCCAATGTAGCATAACCGCCCCAACGACGTCCACCTTTTTGTCCTTCGATTGGTGTTCGTTCTAAAATTACATCTTTCTCACCTGCTTTAAATTCGCTTTCCCAATCAACATAATAATCGCCTTTTCCGTTTGGAGGAGTAACTCTAATCTTTCTATTCTCAGTTAACACATCATCAGAGTTTAGAGGATGATACGATAGCTGCAATATAATTTGTGCCGATAAATCATCATTTACTTCAATATTATGGTCAGTGACTTCAGTAATTCCATCAGGAATATTTGTAACTTTATCTTCTTCCCAGTAATTTATTCCATTAATGTATTTCCATGAAAACCAGAGGGCATAATGCCATCTATGATCCGGAGGACTCAGCCATGTAAGTGTGTAACCGTCAATAGTATTTAGAGGATGGAAATAAGGCTTTCCTTGTTTCGGAAAATTGAATTGCCAGATTATCTTGTTACCATTTATTAACGAAATCGTTGTATCAGATTGCTTCCAATATTTACTTTGTCTTTCAGCAATTTTTAAATTTACTGGCCATGGTTTTTGTTCTGGAATTGTAACTTTTCCAGTTGCAGCCCATTCGGTACCTCTTAATAGTAAAGTTTTCCAAGCATTGTTTTGCATGGTTGCTTTGTTGTGTCCAAGTACACTAAAAAAACCATGTCCTTTCCCATATTCAGTTGTAACCACAACCGGTTCATTATTACCGGTTCCTTTCTTATCGGGGGATGAATATGCATCACAAAGTATATCGATATCTTGCTGAAATTTTGTATTATGCCAGAGTTCATCTTTTATATAAAAATCTTGCAAGCCTTGCGTTACAGGGTGGTTAGTATCTTCAATATTTACTTTAAAAGTATGAATTGGTCCGTGCCCGGTAACACCTTTTTCCCAAGTACCACCAGCAACCTGTTGAAATTCAGTCCAATCTTGCAGAGTTGAACTACCAGCATGAATAACCACAAATCCTTTTCCATCAGCAATAAATCTTAAGAAACTTTTCTCTAACTGAGAATTCCATCGCATTCCTGTGACATCAGGCCATGTATTCCAATTGCTTATAATCACATCATATTTATCTAATTCATGGTAATTAAGACTCTCTGGATTGTTCGAAATTGTAACATTAAATCTGCCGCTTCCTTCCAGTATATTCTTTATAACGGGAGTCGTTAACTGCCAATTGTGATTGTTTTTTCCACTAAGAATAAGTACATCAAAAACGTTGTTATTCATAGCTTTGATACTAGTTCCTAAAATAAAAATTTCAAAAGCTATAAAGTACACAATATGTCTGTTGAACATGATCTACTCACTTTTTTAATCCTTAGAAAACATTAAATCTTCGAAATCCATATATCTTTCCTAATCTTATTTGGTTAGGTCATTTTGATTTGTTTGAATTCTTGAATGCACCCTAATTATTACGTATTTTAAGTGTTCGAAATTTTAAAACTATTAAATCAGAATACTTATGGCAAAAAGAAAAAAAGTTACTGAACAACCTTCGGTAATTCAAGAAATTCCAAAATTATTACCGGTTTTACCATTAAGAGATAATATAATTTTTCCTTATATGATATTTCCAGTGTTAGTTGGAAGAGAGCAATCAATAAGAGCTGCAAATTATTCATTAGAAACATCCAAGTATATATTTTTATCTGCACAAAAAAAAGCAAACCTAGAGGATCCCACCCCGGAAGATATATACTTAGAAGGAACTATAGCTAAAATTATACAGATATTAAAGTTACCAAACGGTTTAATGAAGATTCTTGTTGATGGAGTAATGCAAGGAAAGATAAAAAAATATACAAAAAGGACTGAGTTTTACGAAGCACAGGTTGAATTAATTGTTCCGGAAGAAGTTGATTCGCAAGAAATGAGTGCCTTAATTAGGCAACTTACCGTTCAGTTTAAAGATTATGTTAAAAATAATAGAAATATTCCGGCGGAAGCAATCAGTGCTTACGAAAATATTGATGAGCCGGATAGAAAACTTTTTTATGTGGCAGCAAATATCAATCAGTCAATACAAATAAAACAATCAATTTTAAAAAACTTCTCTCTGAAAAAACAAATTTACGAAGTTATTAAACTTCTTAACTCAGAGGTCGACATTTTAAAGGTTGAGAAAGAAATAGAATCGAAAGTACAGGAAAATATTACCAAAACTCAAAGAAAATTCATTATTCAGGAACAAATTAGAATTTTACAAGATGAATTAGGTAAGGATGAAGAAATTTCACCTGAATTTTCTAAGTTAACTGAAAAAATTAAAAAGGCTAAAATGCCTAAAGAAGTTCGTGAAAAAGTTAACGAAGAATTTAATAAACTGAAAAAAACTCCTCCATCATCTCCGGAATCTACAGTAATTAGGAATTATTTAGACTGGTTGGTTGATGTTCCATGGTATAAAAAAACAAAAGATCAACTAAATATAGATAACGTTAGAAAAATTTTGGATGAAGATCATTACGGATTAGATAAGCCAAAAGATAGAATTGTAGAACATATAGCTGTTTTAAATTTAGTAAAGGAAATGAAAGGGCAAATTCTTTGTTTTGTTGGCCCTCCGGGAGTAGGAAAAACTTCATTGGGAAAATCAATAGCAAGAGCCTTAGGAAGAAAATTTGTTCGGATTAGTTTAGGCGGTGTTAGAGATGAAGCAGAAATTAGAGGCCACAGGAGGACTTATATTGGTTCACTTCCTGGAAAAATTGTACAATCAATGAAAAAAGCCGGAACAGTTAATCCGGTATTGCTATTAGATGAAATTGATAAAATGAGTATGGATTTTCGTGGAGATCCTTCATCAGCAATGTTAGAAGTTTTAGATCCCGAACAAAATAATAACTTTACAGATCACTATTTGGATGTTGAATACGATTTATCAAAGGTTATGTTTATTACCACAGCAAATGTAAGGTACAACATTCCCCTCCCCCTTCAGGATAGAATGGAAGTGATAGAATTGCCCGGATATTTAGAGCATGAAAAAATTGAAATTGCAAAAAGACATATTATTAAAAAACAATTGCAAGCACACGGTTTAGATAAACTCAATGTAAAAATTTTAGATGAAGCAATTCATAAAATAATTATGGAATATACACGTGAAGCTGGGGTACGAAATCTTGAACGAGAAATTTCATCGGTGTTTAGAAAAACTGCAAAAGAAATTGTTGTAAACAGAACCAAATCTAGAACAGTTAGCAAATCATCCGCTGGATTCAAAATTGATTCAAAAAAGGTAGAAAAATATTTAGGAGTACCTCGCTTTAGAACGCAAATTTCCAAACGTGAGTCTAAAGTTGGTAGTGTTACCGGATTAGCGTGGACAAGTGTTGGAGGTGATATTCTAAGTGTAGACGTTACCATAATGAGCGGGACAGGTAAACTTACGCTTACCGGCCAGCTTGGTGATGTAATGAAAGAATCTGCACAAGCTGCACTAAGTTATTTGAGATCAAACGCTAAGGCACTCGGATTACCGGTCAATTTTCATAAAGGTAAAGAAATTCATATACACCTTCCGGAAGGAGCAATTCCAAAAGATGGTCCATCGGCCGGAATCACCATGACACTTGCCATGTATTCTGCAATTAGTAAAAAAGCAGCAAGCGGTGACGTAGCAATGACCGGTGAAATAACATTAAGAGGAAATGTTCTTCCAATTGGCGGTTTAAATGAAAAATTATTGGCTGCCAAAAGAAACTGTATATCAACAGTTATTATTCCAAAGGAAAACGAAAAAGATTTAACAGAAATTAAAGATGCTGTAAAAGACGGGTTAAAAATTATTTCTGTAGAAAATATTATGGAAGCAATTCCGATAGTTTTTAAAAAGCAAAGAGCAAGAAAAAAAACATCAAAAAATATTAGAACGAAATAATTAATGGCTGATAATAAATTTTTAATAGAGGAACAATACAAGCTTTTATTTAATCAAATTAATAGCCTAATAAATAATGAAAATCCATTAATTACTAATTTATCAAATATTGTTGCAGCTATTAATCAATCATTCGATAAAATCAGTTGGATTGGATTTTATTTTGCTAAAAATGACCAGCTCTTTTTAGGACCTTTTCAAGGTAAAGTTGCCTGTACAAGAATTGAATTTGGAAGAGGAGTTTGTGGAACAGCAGTAGCGACTAAATTATCTCAGGTTGTTCCGGATGTGCATGAATTTCCTGGACATATAATTTGTGATGCTGATTCAAATTCTGAAATTGTTATACCGATTTTAGTAAATAATGAAATATTTGGTGTACTTGATTTAGATAGTACAAAATTCTCTGCATTCACAACTATTGATCAGTTATGGCTAGAAAAAATTTGCAATTTGCTAACTGAAAAACTAAACTTTAAGAAAAATATATTAACATGACTTTTATTGTTACAGCAAGGAAATGGCGTCCGCAATTATTTGAAGATGTTGTTGGTCAGCAGCATATTTCAACAACTCTCAAAAATGCAATTGAGAATAATCGTATAGGTCATGCTTATATATTTGCCGGCCCTCGGGGAGTAGGAAAAACTACTACTGCACGGATTTTGGCTAAAAGATTAAATTGTGAAAATCCGAATGGTGGAGAACCATGTAATAATTGCAAGTCTTGTAATAATTTTTTAAAGTCCCAATCTTTGGATATCATTGAAATTGACGGTGCCTCAAATAGAAGAATTGACGAAATTAGAACATTAAGGGAATCGGTAAAATATGCGCCTACAAGCGGTCAATATAAAGTTTATATAATTGATGAAGTGCATATGCTAACAACTGAATCTTTTAATGCATTATTGAAAACTTTAGAAGAACCTCCTGAACATACTATTTTTATTTTTGCTACAACAGATATTCATAAAGTTCCGCTAACTATTATTTCTCGATGTCAAAGATTCGATTTCCGAAGAATAGGAATGAATGAAATTGTTAAATTGCTGGCAAAAATTGCTGAATCTGAAAATATTTCTATTGATGAGGAATCATTAACACTCATAGCAAAAAAAGCTGATGGCGCATTAAGAGATGCCCAGAGTATATTTGATCAGGTAGTTTCATTTTGTGGTGAAAAGATTGATGTAGTAATATTAAAACAAATGCTGAATCTTATTGATGAAGAAATTTACTTCCAAATTTCGGACTCAGTTTTAAAGAAAGATTTCAAAGCCGCATTTGAGGTAGCTGAAAAGATTTATTCAAATGGTTGGAATTTTATTGATTTTATAAATGGATTGATAGAACACTTTAGAAATATTAGTACGGTTATTATAACTAAAACCACCAATTTTATTGAAACCTCTGATTTATTAATGGAAAGATATCTGGATTATGCAGATAAATTTTCTGAGGGAGATCTTCTAAGAATATTATCATATATATCGAAAGTCCAAAATGAAATCAGAACATCTCAGAATCAAAAATTAAAAGTTGAAATATGCTTATCTCATTTAATAGGTTTTGAAAAATCTGCCACAATAAGTCAGCTTCTTGAAAAAAGTGGAAATTTTGTGCAAGACACTATAAAAAAAAAAACTGATTTAAGCTCTGCTTCTTACCGAAATACAGAAGAGTCACCCCCATTAAAGCTCAACATTACAGATGAATTACAGAAACGATCACAAATTGATAAAACAAAAAAACAACTCTCAAATATCACTAAAGACACACCTGCAAAAACTTCAATATCTTCAGAGGTAAAAGTAACTGAAAATAATTTAACTGATTTTAGTGAGATTAAGAAAAACTGGACTGAGTATAAAAATATAATGACTAAGGAACGTTTTACACTAGGACCATTACTTGAGCACACTTCCTTATCTACGTTTGAAAAAAACACCTTAAATGTAGATGTAAGCCACAAGGAAGACGTTATGATATTAAGCTCCTCCGTGGATTTTTTATCAAAAAGATTTAATGAATTGTATAAAGCAAAAATTAATTTAATATTTAGATTTAATAACAATATTGCAGTTCAAAATACTTCCTCAAACTCAGTTAATACTGAAGAAGTTGATGATATTTACATAGATCATCCATTAGTGAAGAGCATCATATCTGAATTGGGTGGGCGCGAAATAAAGTAATAACTAAATTCGAAATTTATTTAAAACAAAAAACCCCAATTAAAAAATCGGGGTTAAAAAAATAAATCTGGCGACTACCTACTCTCCCACACTTAAAAATGCAGTACCATCGGCGTTTAAGGTCTTAACTACTCTGTTCGGAATGGGAAGAGGTGTTTCCCCTTAGCTATAATCACCAGAAAACTTTGTCCTTGTAAACCAAGGTAAAAGTTTGAATCAAAAAATATAAGATTGAATGAGCTATCTACTGAAATACCAACTTTTAATAAATTTTAATGGTTAAGCCTCACGACCTATTAGTACTGCTCAGCTAAATACATTACTGCACTTACACTTGCAGCCTATCAACCTTGTCATCTCCAAGGAGTCTTTAGTCCCATAAATGGGAAGGGATACCTTATCTTGAAGTATGCTTCGCACTTAGATGCTTTCAGCGCTTATCATTTCCGAACGTAGCTACCCAACCGTGCCACTGGCGTGACAATTGGTACACTAGAGGTTCGTTCACTTCGGTCCTCTCGTACTAGAAGCGAATCTTCTCAAATATCCTGCGCCCGCAGAGGATAGGGACCGAACTGTCTCACGACGTTCTGAACCCAGCTCACGTACCGCTTTAATGGGCGAACAGCCCAACCCTTGGGACCTTCTTCAGCCCCAGGATGCGATGAGCCGACATCGAGGTGCCAAACTTTGCCGTCGATATGAACTCTTGGGCAAAATCAGCCTGTTATCCCCGGAGTACCTTTTATCCTTTGAGCGACGGCACTTCCATTCGCTACCGCCGGATCACTAAGTCCTACTTTCGTATCTGCTCGACCTGTATGTCTCGCAGTTAAGCTCCCTTTTGCCTTTACACTCGCCGCACGATTACCAACCGTGCTGAGGGAACCTTTGAGAGCCTCCGTTACAATTTAGGAGGCGACCGCCCCAGTCAAACTACCCGCCTAACAATGTCCTAGACCCTGATTCAAGGGTCGTAGTTAGAATCCAAATAAACCAAGGGTGGTATTTCACCGTTGACTCCACCGCAACTAGCGTCACAGCTTCAAAGTCTCCCACCTATCCTACACATGACCTATCCGAAACCAATGCTAGGGTGCAGTAAAGGTTCACGGGGTCTTTCCGTCCTTCTGCGGGTAACCGGCGTCTTCACCGGTACCACAATTTCACCGAGCTCGTGGTTGAGACAGTGCCCAAATCGTTGCACCATTCGTGCAGGTCGGAACTTACCCGACAAGGAATTTCGCTACCTTAGGACCGTTATAGTTACGGCCGCCGTTTACTGGGGCTTCAATTCAAAGCTTCGCCGAAGCTAACCTCTCCTCTTAACCTTCCAGCACCGGGCAGGTGTCAGTCCCTATACTTCGTCTTAATTGACTTCGCAGAGACATATGTTTTTGTTAAACAGTCGCTTGGGCCTTTTCACTGCGGCCTCTTTCGGCTCCATAAGAAAAAATTTCACCTAATTGAGGCACTCCTTCTCCCGAAGTTACGGAGTTAATTTGCCGAGTTCCTTAACCACGACTCACTCGAGCGCCTGAGAATACTCATCCCGTCTACCTGTGTCGGTTTGCGGTACGGACTGACTAAATTCTCCTGTACGAAGCTTTTCTTGGTAGTATGATTACGATCAGTTTATGAGCTAGGCTCTCCCGTTCGCGCCTCAGTGTTAAGAAAATGCGGATTTGCCTACACTTTCCACCTACACGCTTAGACCACCTAATCCGACAGGTGGCTGACCTTCACTGCTACGTCCCTCCTTACAGTCAAACAAATTTAACCAGGTACGGGAATATTAACCCGTTTTCCATCACCTACGCCTTACGGCCTCGGCTTAGGACCCGACTAACCCTGAGATGATTAACATTGCTCAGGAAACCTTAGACTTTCGGCGTGCAGATTTTTCATCTGCATTATCGTTACTTATGCCAACATTTGCTTTTCTATACGCTCCAATGAACCTCGCAGTTCACCTTCAGTGCATATAGAATGTTCCTCTACCACTAGATAAATCTAGTCCACAACTTCGGTAAGTAGTTTAAGTCCCGGTAATTGTCGGCGCTGGGTCGCTTGACTAGTGAGCTATTACGCACTCTTTAAATGAATGGCTGCTTCTAAGCCAACATCCTAGTTGTCTAAGCAACCCAACATCCTTTCTCTGTTAACTACTATTTGGGGACCTTAGTTGGTGGTCTGGGTTGTTCCCCTCTCGGCTACACGGCTTATCCCACATAGCCTGACTCCCGAAAAACATATGTACGGAATTCGGAGTTTGTCTGGGTTTGGTACCGTTGTGACAGCCCTAGCCCAATCAGTGCTCTACCTCCGTCATATTTTAAATCGAGGCTAGCCCTAAAGCTATTTCGAGGAATACGAGCTATCTCCGAGTTTGATTGGCCTTTCACCCCTACCCTCACCTCATCCAAGCGGTTTTCAACCCGCAATGGTTCGGACCTCCATGAGGTTTTACCCTCACTTCATCCTGGACAAGGGTAGCTCACTCGGTTTCGCGTCTACCGCATGATACTAAATCGCCCTA